>JAESFN010000249.1_pt1 | contig 68431 bp, 68 predicted proteins | sample 9269411 | NCBI WGS metagenome assembly JAESFN01 (sample SAMN14505399, study PRJNA617100) | algae metagenome | isolation source: Iphinoe sp. HA4291-MV1 and co-occurring heterotrophs from trail next to... | place: USA: Maunawili Falls, Hawaii | collected 2009-07-25
GCGGCGCGCTCACCACCTTCTCGATCGCCAACGACATCGCCAAGTATTTCGCCATCATCCCGGCGATGTTCCTGGCGTTCTACCCGCAGCTGGGCGCGCTCAACGTCATGGGCCTCGCAACGCCCGAGAGCGCCATCCTCTCGGCGATTATCTTCAACGCGCTGATCATCGTGGCGCTGATCCCGCTGAGCCTGCGCGGCGTAAAGTACCGCGCCGTGGGGGCAGGGGCGCTCCTGAGCCGCAACCTCCTCGTCTACGGCCTCGGCGGCATCATCGTGCCGTTCGCCGGCATCAAGGTCATCGACATGGCGATCACCGCCATCGGCCTCGCTTAAGGACACTTCGAAATGCTGAAGCAACTGAGACCCGCACTCATCATGATCGTCGCCCTGACGATCATCACCGGGCTGCTCTATCCGGTCGCCATGACCGGGCTGGCGCAGGCGCTGTTTCCCAGTCAGGCGCATGGCAGCCTGATCGAGAAGGATGGCCAGGTGATCGGCTCCGAGCTGATCGGGCAGGCCTTCGCCGAGCCGCGCTATTTCCACGGCCGCCCCTCGGCCGCCGGCGACGGCTACAATGCCGCCGCGTCGTCGGGCTCCAACCTCGGGCCGACCAATCCGGCGCTGATCGAGCGGATCAAGACCGAAGCGGAAGCGCTGAAGACCGAGAATCCGAACGCGCCGGTGCCGATGGACCTCGTCACCACCTCGGGCAGCGGGCTCGACCCGCATATCACGCCGGAAGCTGCCTACTTCCAGGTGCCGCGCGTCGCTAAGGAGCGCGGCATGGATGAGGCCGCCGTGACCGAACTGGTGCGCCAGCATGTCGAGGAACCGCTGCTCGGCTTCATAGGCGAGCCGGTGGTGAATGTGCTGAAACTCAACCTGGCGCTCGATGGCGCCAGCGCCTCCTGACACGATATAGGTGGGGCGCGCTGATCGGCGCGCCCTGCCGTCCCCCGCGGCAGGCGGAGAAGCCTGATGAACGACGCCCGACCATCCCCCGATGCGCTGCTCGAGCAAGCCGAACGCGAGAACCGCGGTCGGCTGAAGATTTTTCTCGGGGCGGCGCCCGGCGTCGGCAAGACCTACGAGATGCTGCAATCGGGCCGGGCCAAGCGCGCCGAGGGCGTCGACGTGGTGATCGGCGTGGTCGAGACGCATGGCCGCAAGGAAACCGAGGCGCTGACTGCGGGCTTCGAGGTGATCCCGCGCGTCGCGATCGACTACAAGGGCCGGCCACTCGAGGAGATGGACCTCGACGCGATCCTGGCGCGTCGCCCGCAACTGGTGCTGGTGGACGAGCTGGCCCACACCAACGCCGCCGGCAGCCGCCACCCCAAGCGCTACCTCGATGTCGAGGAACTGCTGTCGCGTGGCATCGACGTCTACACCACGATGAATGTGCAGCACGTCGAGAGTCTCAACGACGTGGTGGCGCAGATTACCCGGATCCGGGTGCGCGAGACGGTGCCGGATTCGATCGTCGATCGGGCCGACGACATCGAGATCATCGACATCACGCCCGACGACCTCTTGAAGCGGCTGCATGACGGCAAGGTCTACGTGCCGACCACGGCGCGGCGGGCGGTGGAGAACTACTTTTCGCCCGGCAACCTCACGGCATTGCGCGAGCTGGCGCTCAGGCGAACCGCGCAGCGGGTCGACGACCAGTTGCTCAGCCACATGCAGAGCCACGCCATTTCCGGGCCGTGGGCAGCGGGCGAGCGGGTCCTGGTCTGCGTCGATGGCCATACGCGCGGACCCTCGCTGGTGCGCTATGCGCGCCGGCTGGCCGATCGGCTGCGCGGGCCGTTCGTGGCGCTCAACATCGAGACGGCGCGGACCGCCGGGACTTCGGACGCGGAAAAGGACCAGCTGGCTGCGAGCCTTCGCCTCGCCGAGCAACTGGGCGGCGAGGCGGTGGTGCTGCCCGGCCAGCACATCGCCGCCGAGATCGTCCGCTACGCTGCCGCCAACAACGTCACCCACATCGTCATCGGCAAGCCGCAGAAGCCGCAATGGCGCGAGTGGCTGCAGGGCTCGGTGTCGCACGACCTGATCCGGCATGCCGGCGACATCAGCGTGCATGTCATCGCCGGCGCGGTGGAGGCGGGGGCAAAGCGGGTCGCCGGCCTGGTGCATGTGGAGCCGCAGCGGTTCGAGCTCGTGCCCTACCTGTGGAGCACCGCCTATGTGGCGGTCGCGCTGGGCGCCGGACTGCTGCTCGACCGGGTGCTCGATGTCACCAACATCGCGCTGGTGTTCCTGATGGCAGTGCTGGCGGCGGCGCTGAGTTTCGGGCTCGGCGCGGCGCTGTTCGCCTCGCTGGTCAGCGCATTGCTGCTCAACTTCTTCTTCCTGCCACCGCTCTATACGCTCAACATCAGCGACCCTGAGAGTGTCATCGCGCTCTGTTTCTTCCTCGGCGTCGCCTTCATCGCCTCCAACCTGACCTCACGGGTGCAGCGGCAGGCCGCCGCGGCGCGGCAGCGGGCGCGCACCGCCGAGGACCTCTACCTGTTTTCGAAGAAGCTCGCTGGCACCGGTACGCTCGACGACGTGTTGTGGGCCACGGCCTACCAGATCGCCTCGATGCTGAAGGTGCGGGTGGTGCTGCTGCTGCCCGAGAACGGCACGATCGCGGTGAAGGCGGGCTATCCGCCCGACGACACGTTCGACGAGGCCGATGTCGCTGCGGCGCGCTGGGCGTGGGAGAACGACCGGGCCGCCGGGCGCGGTGCCGATACGCTGCCGGGGGCCAAGCGGCTCTACCTGCCGCTGAAGACCGGCCGCACCCCAGTGGGGGTGGTGGGGCTCGACAACGACAAGCCCGGGCCGCTGCTGACGCCGGACCAGCGCCGGCTGCTCGACGCGCTGACCGACCAGGCGGCCGTCGCCATCGAGCGCATCCAGCTGGTCGACGACGTCGAGCGGGCCAAGCTCGCCGCCGAAGCCGACAAGCTGCGCTCGGCGCTGCTGACCTCGATCTCGCACGACCTGAAGACGCCGCTGGCGGCGATCCTCGGGGCGGCAGGGATGCTGCGCGATCTGCCCGACGGCCTCGCCAAGGACGACGAGGCCGAACTGCTGGGCACGGTGGTCGACGAGTCGGAGCGGCTCAACCGCTTCATTGCCAACCTCCTCGACATGACGCGCATCGAGTCCGGCGCGATGGCGCCCAATGCTGGGCTGAACTTCGTCGGCGACATCGTCGGCACCGCGCTGCAGCGGACGCGGAAGATTACCGCCGGGCACACGGTGGAGGTCGACATTCCGGCCGATCTGCCGATGCTCAGCATCGATCCGGTGCTGTTCGAACAGGTACTGTTCAACCTGATCGACAACGCCGCCAAATACGCGCCGGAGGGGACGATCATTGCGCTCAAGGGCTGGGTCGATGGAGCGTCGGTGCTGCTGCAGGTGATCGACGAAGGGCCCGGCATCCCAGTCGACGACCTCGAGCGGGTGTTCGACAGCTTCTATCGAGTGCGCAAGGGGGACCAGGTGCGTGCTGGAACCGGGCTGGGGCTGTCGATCTGCCGCGGCTTCGTCGAGGCGATGGGCGGCAAGATCACTGCCGCCAACCGGCAGGACCGTTCGGGCGCCATCTTCACCATCAGGATGCCGATCCCGAAACAGGCGCCAGACATGGGTGAGCTCAAATGACCAATTCGGCCGTCAGCATCCTCGTCGTCGACGACGAGCCGCCGATCCGGAAGCTCTTGCGCATGGGCCTCGGCGCGCAGGGCTATCAGGTGGTCGAGGCGGGCAATGCGAAGTTCGCGCTCGAGGCGCTCAGGGGCGAAAAGCCGGACCTGATCCTGCTCGATCTCGGGCTGCCCGACATGTCCGGCCACGACCTCCTGGTGCGGTGGCGCGACGAGGGGTTCAACCTGCCGGTGGTGGTGCTGTCGAGCCGCACCGACGAGGCCGGGATCGTCAAGGCGCTGGAACTCGGGGCCGACGATTATGTCACCAAACCCTTCGGCATGAACGAGCTGGCCGCCCGCATCCGGGTGGCGCTGCGGCACCGGCTGCAGCAGCAGGGCGAGCGGCCGGTGTTCGTCAGCGGCGGGCTGTCGGTCGACCTGGTCAAGCGCATCGTGAGGGTCGATGGCGCCGAGGTGAAACTGTCGCCCAAGGAATACGACATCCTGCGCCTGCTGGTGCAGCACGCCGGCAAGGTGCTGACCCACCACTACCTGCTCGAGCAGGTGTGGGACGGCACGACGGACGTGCAGTACCTGCGCGTTTATGTCCGGCAGCTGCGGCAAAAGATCGAGCAGGTGCCCGACCAGCCGTACTATATCACCACCGAAACCGGGGTTGGCTATCGCCTGCGCGAGGCCGATCCCGTCGAGCTGGCGCCGGCCGGCAACAACTAGAGACATCGCTATGAACATCGCCGAACTGCTTCGCCTCGAGAACGTGGTCGAGCTGGACGCCCCATCCAAGCAGCAGCTGCTGCAGCAACTGGCCGGGCGCGCCGCCCGCGCCACCGGCCTCGACGACGCGGCGCTGCTGGGCGCGCTCAGCCATCGCGAGACGCTTGGCTCGACCGGTATGGGGCAGGGGATCGCCATCCCGCACAACTCGCCCGCCGGGCTCGACAAGCCCTTTGCGCTCCTGGCCCGGCTGGCGAAGCCGGTGGATTTCGATGCCATCGACGATCGGCCGGTCGACCTGGTGTTCCTGCTGCTATCCCCCGCCGACCGGACGTCGCACCTCAAGGCACTGTCGGTGGTGTCGCGGCAACTGCGCTCGGCCGCGGTGACCGAGCGGCTGCGGCGAGCAAAGACGGCCGGCGAGATGTACGCGGCGATCACCGCCGAGGCGTAGGGCGGGAGGCGCCGGCCTCAATTCCAGATCAGCGTCACCAGCGCCGCTACCACCACCGGCAAACCAACGATGGCAGCGATCAGCAGCAGGCCGTTGTTCCAGTCGCGGTCGCGCTGGGAGCGTGGGGGCTTGTGGCCAGTCGGGGGCGTGGGCATATCGGCCTCATCGGATCGGACCGCGAATGCTACAGCCGTCCCGCATAGGGATTCGATTGGCGCAGGAATGGTTTGATATAGGAATCCCATAGCCGCGGAGGATCGTCGACATGCCCAGCACCCCTCGCTCCATCTATCTGGGGGCGCTCGCCGCGGCAGTGTTGCTCGGCGGCTTCGGCCTCATTGCCGATGCGGTGACCGATGGCGATACGCTTAACCTCGATACCGCCGTACTGATGGCGCTCCGCACGCCCGGCAATCCGGCCGATCCGATCGGACCCTCGTGGCTCGAAGAGGCGGTGCGCGACATCACGGCGCTTGGTAGTTTCTCGCTGCTGGGCATCGTCGTACTGCTGGTGTTCGCTTACCTGCTGCTGGTGGGCAAGCAACGCACCGGCTGGTTCATGGTGTTCGCAGTGGTCAGCGGCACGGCGATAAGCACGGTGCTGAAGATGCTGTTCGACCGGCCGCGGCCCGACCTTACTGGCGTCGCCGAGGTGTTCACAGCCAGCTTTCCGAGCGGGCACGCCACGGTCTCGGCGGTAGTATTCCTCACCATCGGCGCCATGCTGGCGGAGGCGTCACCGGAGCGGCAGCTGAAGCGGTTCTTCATCGCTACGGCGATCGGGCTCACCGTGCTGGTCGGGGTGAGCCGGATCTATCTCGGGGTGCACTATCCGACCGATGTGTTGGCCGGCTGGTCGCTGGGCGCGGCGTGGGCATTGCTGTGCACGACGGCCGCGCATTTCTTGAGGGAACGAGCGGCCGCGAGGGGCTAGCTCAATCCAGCCCCAGCGGGTCGGCATCTAGCGGCCAGATCGGCCGCGTGAGGCGCTTGAACGGCAGTTCGTTCCAGTTCGGGTTGCTCGTGCCGGGCGTCGCGACGAACAGCTGGGCGCGGGTGTTGGTCGTGAACAGGTCCTTGTGTTTGTAGAGGTTCTTGATCGAGACGACCTGCTTGTCGTCGAAGCTGATACCGTGCAGCGAGAACAGGCTGAGGGTGTAGAGGTTGGTGCGCAGCGTCGTCAGCAGCACCTCGATGCCCTCGACGCGCACCACGGCGACGTCGCCGATCTCGATGCGCTCGCCCGGCAGGTGGTCCTGGTGGGCGTTGCGCTTGAGGAACAGCACCTCGGCATCGGCATCGAGCGGCGGGCCGGAATGGGGTTCGAACTTGCCGCCGATCCTCAGCTTCAGCTTCGCGCCGACGCCGACCTGGAAGCAGATCTTCACCGCCGAGGGATCCCAGAGCGGCGCCACCACGGCGTTGCGGATGCCGGCGTCGATGAAAGCCCTCAGCACATAGGTGGTGTCGCCCGGCGCACCGCTGCCGATCTGGTCGGAGGTGTCGGCGATGAGCAGCGGCTTGTCGCCCTTGATCTTCGCCTGGTCGATCGCCTCCTTGAACGGGGTGAACGGCAGCGTCGCCGCGGCGCGGATGCGGTAGAAGGCCTCGCCATACTGCTTGGCGGCGCGGTCGGCGATGGCCTGGTCGCGGTCGGCGACCGCCAGCATCTTGGCGCCGGCGAGCGGCACGTCGGCCCAGGGGAAACCGTGGTTGAGCGACAGCGACAGCACGCCGCCCTTGCCCTCGCCGTCGTAGAGCGACTGGGTGAAGGCGATCATCGGCCCCTCCATGGTGGTGGGGAAGAGGCCCATGGTCTTGCAGTCGAACAGCGCCATTTTGGGCTCGATCTCGCCCTTGAGGGTGCGCTCCATCAGCGCGAACAGGTCCTCGGCGCGCTCGGCGTGGTCGATATGCGGATAGGTCTTGTAGATGACGATCACGTCGGCGTTGTCGACGATGGTGTTGTCGACATGGCCGTGCAGGTCGAGCTCGATGCCGATGCGGGTGGTCTTGCCCACCAGCGCGCGGGTGCGCTTGACGAGGTCACCCTCGCAGTCGTCGTAGCCGTCGGCGATCATTGCGCCGTGCAGGTAGTAGAGCACCGCATCCACTGGGCCCGCGGCGCGGAGATCGTCGAGGATGCGGTCGCGCATCGTCTCGTAGTCGGCCTTGATGGTGGGGCCGGCCGGGTTGGCGAAGGCGAACAGGCTCTGCACCACCTCCCAGCCCTGCTCGAGGCCGCGTTCGCGCCAGATCTGCGGCGGGGCGGACCAGGGCGACGGGGCGAAAGTCTCGACGTTGCGATCGGCCCAGAAGCAGTCCTTGAAGTCATCGATGCCGGTCGGGAACGAGGCGAAGGTGTTGGTCTCGGTACCGAGGGTGGCAATGAAGAGGCGCATGGCAGTTGCGGTTCCGAAGGAAAGGGCTGGCGGCAACCTTGGAAGGCCTGTCCACGAGGGTCAATCGCCGCGGGTTTCGCGATGCGGAACATCGGTGGTGGCGGGGACCGGTCGTACGAGGTTGTCGTTCTATGACTACGAGCCAATGTAGAACCAGTTCGCGCAAGATTGTACAATCGGAGCAACATGTGCTACAGCTATGCGGATCAGTAGTATGAGACTGCCATGTCGGATTGCACTCCAGACCGGGCCTGGCGCAGCCGGGCGATTGCCCTGCTCGAGGCTGAGGGACGGCGCTCGGCGGATACGCACCTGATCGCGCTGAACCTCCCCAACCTGCCGGGCATCGACGTCTACCTCAAGGACGAATCCTCGCATCCGACCGGCAGTCTCAAGCACCGGCTGGCGCGCTCAATGTTCCTCTATGGCATCTGCAACGGCCGGATCCGCGAAGGGATGACGCTGGTCGAGGCGTCGTCGGGCTCGACTGCGGTCAGCGAGGCCTATTACGCCCGGCTGCTCGGGCTCGATTTCTGCGCCGTACTGCCGCGGACCACCAGCGCCAGCAAGGTCGAGGCCATCGTCCAGCAGGGCGGGCGCTGCCATTTCGTCGACCAGCCCTCGGCCATCTACGCGACGGCGGCGGAGCTCGCGGCGGGGTGCGGCGGGCACTATCTCGACCAGTTCACCTTCGCCGAGCGCGCCACCGACTGGCGCGGCAACAACAACATCGCCGAGTCGATCTTCCGGCAGATGGAGCAGGAGCGGCACCCGGTGCCCGAGTGGATCGTGATGGGCGCCGGCACCGGCGGCACGTCGGCAACCCTCGGCCGCTACATCCGCTATCGCTGCCTCGATACGCGGCTCTGCGTGCCCGATGTCGAGTTCTCGGCGTTCTACGATGGCTGGCTGCGCACTGATCGGACGGCGACAGCGCCACGCGGCTCTCGCATCGAGGGGATCGGGCGGCCGCGGATGGAGGCCTCGTTCATCGGCGAGGTGATCGACGAGATGATCCGAGTGCCCGATGCCGCCTCGATTGCCGGCATGCAGGTGCTGTCGCGACTGCTCGGTCGCCGTGTCGGAGCGTCGACCGGCAGCAACTTCGTCGGCTTGTGCTGGGCCGCTGACCAGATGCGCCGCGAAGGCCGCACCGGCTCCATCGTGTCGCTGATCTGCGACAGCGGCGAACGCTACGCCCAGAGCTATTACGATCCGGCCTGGCTCGCGGCGCAGGGGCTCGATCCGGCGCCGCATGTCGTGCGACTCGAGGCCTTCCTCGCCGGCGGCCGCTTCGCGCCGGAACTGCTGATGCCGCCGGAGCCCGCGGCCAGTCGCGCTGCCTAACGCTACTTGCGGACGAACAGCCCACCGGTGCCGACCGACATGTTGGTCAGCTCGCGCTCGCCTGAACTGAGCCGCCAGTCGAGCATCTTGCGGGCGTAGTCGAGCGCCACTTCGGTGTAGGCGGGGTCGTCCGCCAGGTTCACCTGCTCGTGCGGGTCGTTGGCGATGTCGAACAGCAGCGGCGGCAGTGCGGCGAAGTGCACGTATTTGAACCTGTTGTCACGGATCGCGGCGTAGGCGCACTGGTCGGAATCAATGCCGAGCGCCGTCTCCGGCTTCTGCGTGCGGACGTCGCGGAAATCGTGCTCGAAGAACACGGCGTTGCGCCAGTCGGGCGGAGTCTCGCCGCGGAGGAACGGAGTTAGCGATGCGCCGTCGCAGCTGCGAGGAGTGTCGAGGCCGAGGAAGTCGAGCACCGTCGGCATCACATCGATCGCCTGGGTGAACTGGGTGACGCGCCGGCCGCGGCCCGCATCGGCTTCGGGGCGCGGATCGCGGATCACCAGCGGCAGGTGGAAGGCCGGGTCGAAGTAGATTTCCTTGCCCCACACATAGTGCTCGCCGAGCACCTCGCCATGGTCGGAGGTGACGATGATCAAGGTGCGGTCGTACTGGCCGGTGTCCTTCAGATGCTGGATCATCCGCCCCAGTTGCAGGTCCACCTCGGCAATCAGCCCGTAGTAGGTCGCCCGCATCTGGCGGATTTCGAGCTCGTCGGCAGACACCAGGTCTTGCGGGTTGTGCTCGTCATAGGTGCTAGGCTGGCGCAGCGTGCCAATGGCGTAGTCGAGCAGCGGGTGCTGCTGGCCTTCCTCGGCGGGCGTCGCGGCGCGCACCGGGAACTCCACATCGGCGGGGTGCACCAGCGCGTTGTACGGCTCGGGCGCGATCAGCGGCGGGTGCGGGCGGTAGAACACGAAGTGCGCGAACCACGGCTTGTCGCGCCGCACCAGCAGCCACGTGAGGAATTCGTCGGTGAGGAAGGCGGTTTCGCTCTCTTCGGCCTTGAACACCGTCGGGATGTAGCGGAAGCCGCGATCGGCGGGCTTATCGAACCCCTTTCGTGGGCGGAACACATCGTGTCGGCCGTTGGGCAGATCGTAGCCTTTGGCGATCAGATCGGAGACCCACTGGTCCATGTCCTCGGGCAGGTGCAGCGGGGTCGAAAACCCCGGCATTACCCCCTCGTCGTACGCGGTGAGCGCCGGGTCGTTCGGATGGAGGCCGCGCGGGTCGGGTGTGGTGTCGGTGTAGCCGAACAAGGCCGGGTCGTAGCCAGCCTTCCGCGCCTCGAGCGCGATGTTGGTGTGGCGCCGGTCGAGCGGCGTGCCGTTCCGCCCGGAGCGGTGGTTCATCAGGTACTGGCCGGTGAGCAGGCTGGTGCGCGCCGGGCCGCAGGGCGTGCACTGGCCGAAATGCCGGGTGAAGGTCACCGCATCGGCCATCAGCGCATCGAGGTTCGGCGTTTTCGCATTCTCATGCCCGAGCGCCGAGATGCAGTCGCCGCGCCACTGGTCGGCGCAGATCAGGAGGATGTTGGGGCGGTCGGTCATGCGGGCTCTCGCGAAAATCGCGAGCATTGATGCCCTAAAGTCGGTGCTTCGGGGAGTAGGGGCTATCGGGATTGACGTCGAAATCGACCTCGTCGACGCAGGACTGCGAGGCCGAATGGCTGCCGCCGGTGAGCCATGGCCCATCGCGCAATGTCACCTCGCTGACTTTGCTCAGCGTCAGGCAGCGCCACTCGCCATCCGGCGGCAGGGTCGAGCTGGTTTCGCCGGCGAACTGGTAGGTCAGCGCCTTCTCCTCGCCGCCCGAATGCCCGAGGATCACCGCGCAGATTTCGCGTCGCCGCCCGCCATAGGTGCAGACGATCTGCCGCCGGCTCGCCATCGCCTCGCGGAACAGCTCGTAGGTCGGGCTTGGCATCAGCAAGCAGGGACGTTGACGGCAAGGCCGCCCTGGCTGGTTTCCTTGTAGCGCTCGCTCATGTCCTGGCCGGTCTGCCGCATGGTCTCGACGCAGACATCGAGCGACACCTTGTGCGTGCCGTCGCCCTTCATCGCCAGCGAGGCGGCGGTCACTGCCTTCACCGCGCCGAAGGCGTTGCGCTCGATGCAGGGGATCTGCACCAGCCCGGCGACCGGGTCGCAGGTCATCCCCAGGTGATGCTCCAGCGCGATCTCGGCGGCATTTTCCACCTGTGCCGGCGTGCCGCCCATCGCGGCGCAGAGCGCTGCCGCCGCCATCGCCGAAGCCGAACCCACCTCGCCCTGGCAGCCGACTTCGGCGCCGGAGATCGAGGCATTATGCTTGATGATGCCGCCGACGGCCGCGGCGGTCAGCAGCATGTCGTGGATGCTGGCGCGGGTGGCGCCGGCCTCGAACTGCTGGTGGTACTTCAGCACAGACGGGATGACGCCCGCTGCGCCATTGGTGGGCGCCGTCACCACGCGGCTGCCGGCGGCGTTCTCCTCGTTCACCGCCATGGCGAAAACGCTGAGCCAGTCATTGCCGGCGAGCGGGCCGAGCTCATTGCGCTGCCACGCCCCCTGCAATTGCTGGTGGATCCCCTTGGCGCGGCGGCTGACATTGAGTCCGCCGGGCATGATGCCGTCGGTCCGCAACCCGCGCTCGATGCAGCCGTCCATCGCCGACCACAGCCGGTCGAGACCCTGCTCGAGGGCCCGGCGGCCGATCCGCGCCTCCTCGTTGGCGCGCTTCATCTGCGCGATGGAGAGGCCGGAGTCGCGGGCCATGGCCAGCATCTCCTCCGCATCCTCGAACGGGTAGGGCACATCGGCGGCGGCGGCCTTCACCTCGCCGCGCGCCAGCTCGGCCTCGCTGACCACGAAGCCGCCGCCGATCGAGTAGTAGACCCGGCGCAGCAGCAGGGTGCCGTCGGCGTCGTAGGCGTAGAACTGCAGCCCGTTGGTGTGGCCGGGCAGCCGTTCCTTCTTGTCGTAGATCAGGTCCTGCGCCGGGCGGAAGCGATAGGCCGGGTGCCCCTCGGGATGGACCATGCCCTCGGCCTCGACGCCTGCGACGATCGCATCGATCCGATCAGGATCGACACTGTCGGGCGCAAAGCCACACAGCCCCAGCACGACGGCCCGGCCCGTGCCGTGGCCAACTCCGGTGAAGGCCAGGGAGCCGTGGAGGCTCGCTTTCAGCGAAGTCACCACGGCGGTGCGCGGCCGCGGCCAGTCGCCGGTGCGCAACTCGTCGAGGAACCGGTTGGCGGCCGTCATCGGCCCCATGGTGTGCGAGCTCGATGGCCCGATGCCGATCTTGAAGACGTCAAAAACCGAGAGGAACATCAGGCCTCACATATGGTGCGGGCGCACCATAGCGACAACGCCCGCGCGCCGCTACTCGTGCGGTTTCAGCGTCTGCTAGCGGCAACGCCGCCGAGCCGTTACTCGTGCGGTTTCAGCGTTTGCATCAGCTTGGTCGGGTCGGTCGAGGGCGTGGGGATGGCGACGCCGATCGAGGTCAGCGTGTAGCGCACCCGGCGCAGCGCCTCGCGACCGCGGGCCCCGAGCTTTTGCGCCACGCCCGAGGCGATGGTGTCGATCACCGCCATGTGGGCATAGCGCGAGGTGGTCGGCATCAGCACGTTGTCGTCCTCGGCAATGACGATGGGGATGACGATGCCGGCGGCCTTGGCCAGCGGGGTGCCGGGGCGGGTGAGCGCGATGGTGGTGGCGCCGAACGAGGCGGCGATCTGGATCGCCTCGACCACGGCCTTCGATTGCCCGCTGTTGGAGATGGCGAAGGCGACGTCGCCCGGCTGCAGGGTGGAGGCCGACATGCGCTGCTGGTGGCCATCGGTATAGGCGGCAACGGGGATGCCGAGGCGGAACAGCCGGAGTTTTGCATCCTCCGCCATCACCGCCGAGCCGCCGCCCTGGCCGTAAATATCGAGCCGGCGCCCCTCCGCGATGGCGTCGATAGCGCGGCCGACCGAGGCGGTGTCGAGCTGCTCGAGGCAGGCCTGCACCGCATTGGCGGCGCGCAGCATCACCGATTGGGCGAGCTGGCCGACGTCGTCGGAGAACACCCGGTCGGAGCGGAGATACACCGCCGCCACCGTCATGGTGCTGGCGAGGCTGATCTTGAAATCGTTGAACGAGGCGCAGCCGACCGAGCGGCAGAAGCGGGTGACGGTGGGCTGGCTGACGCCGGCCTTGGCCGCGAGGTCCGCGATGGTGAGCCGGGTCGCGGCTTCGAAATCGAGCTGTACTGCCGCAGCCACGCGCCGCTCCGCCGGGGACAGGTCGGGCTCGACCCGCTGGATGCGCGAGACGATGTCGATGGCGGACTCTTCGGTTGCGGTCCGCACGGCGCGCTGCCTGGCCATGGTATATCGCTCCAGTTCTGAAATTGAATTACAGCATCGTAAGCGAACTGGCCAGCGGCACGGCTCTTCGGTCCACAGTGTGGAATGGCCAGCTCGAGTTGTTCAGTGCGTTGTGCCTGTTCTGTTTCAGATTTTTGGCTTGCAGTGCAGAATCCGGTTGCGACCCCTCCGGTTCTGTAACATGATTTCAGAATTGGGGAGTTAGGGCAGGGGAACAGCGTCATGGCGACATTCGAGTTCGACCATGTGGGGATCACAACGACGGTGCCTCAGCCCAGCGAGGACTGGGTGGAGGCGAGCCGCATCTGGGTCACCAATCCGCGCCATCACCCCGAGCATATCGAGTTCCTGCGCTACCGAGCCGACAGCACCGTGCCGGCCGAAGTGCGCGACAACCCACACGTCGCCTATCGCGTCGACGACCTCGCGCCGCACCTGAGCGCCCCCGGCGTCGAGGTGCTGATCCCGCCGTTCATCGTCGGCGATTTCCTGGAAGTGGTGTTCGTCAAGAAGCACGGCATGGTGTTCGAGTACATGCGCTACCTCAAGGACGGGTGGTTCGGGAATTGAGCTACCGCGCCATCTACACCTATGCCTGGGACCTCGCCGAGGCCGGCGTCCCCGCCGCGGTCGATGAGTTCCGCGGGCTCGGGCTCGATACGGTCACCATCGCGGGCAGCTATCACGCCGGCAAGTTCCTCCGGCCGCACGGCATCGACGGCAAGGTGGCGATGCTCGAGGACGGTACGGTGTATTTCAACGCCGATCCGGCTCGCTATGGCGCCATAAAACCGATCGCCAACTCGATCCTCCGTGAGACCGACGTGCTGCGGCAGCTGACCGAGCGCAGCGACGTGGCCACCAATGTCTGGCTGGTGCTGCTGCACAATTCGCTGCTGGGCGCAGCACATCCGCAGAGCGTTGTGCGCAACGCCTTCGGCGATCCGTACATCTACAACCTCTGCCCCTCCGCTCCCGCCGCCCGGGCCTATGCCGTTGGGCTCGCGACCGACGTGACGCAGAGTTACGACGTCGACGGGCTGTCGCTCGAGGCGCCGGGGTTCACCCCTTACGCACACGGCTATCACCACGAGTTCGCACTGCTGCAGTCGAACCTGTGGCTCGAGAATATGCTTGGGCTCTGCTTCTGCGAGCACTGCGTTGCAGGGGCGGAGAAGGCGGGGATCGATGCGAAGCGGCTGAAGGCGCAGGTGGCGGCCGATATCACACGTTATCTCGACAGCGATATCGACTTCCCGCCCGATATGGCCGAGGCGTTCTGGCGCGCCGACATCGTCGCCGGCGGCGACCTCAACCGCTACCTGAACTATCGCAAGGACGTGGTCACGTCGCTAATCGCGGAGATCCGGGCAGCGGTGCGGGCGGATGTGCCGGTCGCGGTGATCCCGTCGGTTGCCCGCCCCACTGGCGGCGCCTGGTACGAGGGCAGCGACCTCGCCGCGCTGGCCAATACGACCGGCATCATCGAGGCTTGTTTCTACGAACCCAGCACCATGCGGGTGAAGGCCGACCTGTTCGACATCCGCCGCCGCATTCGGGCCACGACGACGCTGCGCGGCATCCTCCGCCCGTCGCACCCCGACCTTGGCGGCAAGGGCGAGTTTCTCGCCGCGGTCGCCGCGTTGCGAGCGGGTGGCGTTGAGGAACTGGCGTTCTACAACTGGGGCCATCTGCGCCGGGCCAATCTCGGCTGGATCGGCGAGGCATTGAAGGAGTTCACATGAGCGGCGCGTTTACCGGCAAGACCATCGCCATCACCGGGGCCGCGGGCGGCATCGGCCAGTGGCTCTGCCGCTTCTTCGGCGAGGAGGGCGCGACCATCGCGGCGCTCGATCGCAACGACAAGGTGCATGCGCTGGCCGAAACGCTGGGCAAGGATGGCATCACGGTGAAATCGGCGGTGGCCGATGTCGCCGACGCCGCCTCGGTGGCCGCCGCGTTCAAGAGTTTTGGCGAGGTGCACATCCTCGTCAACAATGCCGGCATCTCGCGCCACGCCACCTTCGCCAAGACCGACCCGGCTGGCTGGGACGAGGACATGGCGGCCAACGCCGGCGGGGCCTATGCCTGCGCCCACGCGGTGCTGCCGCAGATGGTCGAGCGGCGCTCGGGCAACATCGTCAATGTCGGCTCGGTCAACGGCGTCGCGGCTTTGGGCGATCCCGCCTACAGCGCCTCGAAGGCGGCGATGATCTCGCTCACCCGCTCCTTGGCGCAGGAATATGGCCGCTACGGCATCCGCGCCAACATCGTCTTGCCCGGCACGGTGCGCACCCCGATCTGGGACGAGCGCAAGGCCAAGGACGCGAACGTGCTCAAGACGCTGGAGCGCTGGTATCCGCTCGGCCGCATCGTCGAGCCCTATGAGGTGGCGCGGGTGATCGCGTTCCTTGCCTCGGACGCCGCGAGCGCCGTCACCGGCGCGGCAATCCCGGTCGATTGCGGGCTGACTTCGGGCAACATCGTGATGTCGCGCGAGCTGACGCTCGAGGATTTCTGACAGGCATTTGGCCTGAGTTCATTTGAGGGGGTTGTTTTGGACAAGCTGCGTATCGGCATTATCGGGCTGGGCTGGTTCGGCGAAATCCACGCCGAAACCATCGTGGGCGTGCCCAACCTGGAACTGGCGGCGCTCTGCACCCGCACCGAGGATCGGCTCGCCGAGATGGGTGCCAAGTTCGGGGTGAAGAAACTCTATCGCGACTATCACGACATGCTCGCCGATCCCGAGATCGACGCGGTGTCGATCTGCACCATGTGGGACCAGCACACCGAGCCGGCGATCGCCGCGCTCAAGGCCGGCAAGCACGTGTTCCTCGAAAAGCCGATCGCCTCGACGGTCGAGGATGCCAACAAGATCATCGCCGCCTCAAAGGGCGCCAAGGGCATCCTGTTCATCGGTCACATCGTGCGCTTCAACCCGCGCTACCGGATGGCCAAGCAGGCCATCGCCGAGGGACGGATCGGCAAGGTCGTGGCGCTGTCGTCGCGCCGCAACATCCCGGCCGCGTGGACCCCGACCATTCTCAACAAGATCGGCCCGATCGTCGGCGACGCCATCCACGACACCGACATCATGCTGTGGCTCACCGGCGACCGGATCGTCTCGGCCTATGCGCAGACCGTCGACGTGCGAGGGCTTAAGCACCCCGATATCGGCCAGACCATGTTCCGTTTCGCCGGCGGCGCCACCGCAACGCTCGAAACGGTGTGGTGCATGCCGACACAGACGCCGTTCGATATCGACGAGCGCTTGTCGATCATCGGCACCGAAGGCATCATCCACGTGCAGGACACCTTCCCGCCACTCGGCATCGTCGACGCCAACAAGCTGCACTCGCCCGATATCACCTACTGGCCGATGTTCGACGGCGTCCGCGGCGGGGCGCTGCGCGAGGAGTTCAACTACTTCACCAGTTGCGCGCTGAGCGGCACGACGCCGAAGATCGGCGTGCCGGAGGACGCGGCCGCGGCATTGCAGGCGACGCTGGCAGCCGAGGAGTCGGCGCGGACGGGGAATGTGGTGCGGATCGGGTGAGCTGTGGTGAGTATGAAGCGCCGCTACGGAATCCTGATACCTGTGGTGGCGGTGGGTTTAGGCATGCTCACCGGGTTCCTCATGGCACCCGGTGAAAGCGCCATTGTAGCTGGCCTACCGAGCGATCCCGACCAGATGGCGATGGAGTGGAACGACCGGGTCCGCGTCGCATTCCCCAACGGCACGCCGGTGGCAACGCTGGTAGGTCAATTGCAGGCGGCGAAATTCACGGTGGCTGACAACCAACTGTCCGCCAGTCGGCGGCGCCGTGAGCTGTTCGGTTGCGCCAATTTCTTGCTCGTGCGGTGGTCGGCCGACAGTGATAAGGTCAAGCAGGTTGAGGGTGTCGTGCTGGCCTGCTGACGGCATCAGCGGCGACAAGCACTCGACGTCTCAGTTCCCTTCTCCCCTCAGGGGAGAAGGTGGCGCGTATGCGCCGGATGAGGGGTGAAGCGTCAGCACAGTGCGCGTTGAGCCAGCTCACCCCTCACCCGAGCTACGCTATCTCGCTGGCGCTCGTAAGCTGCGCTTGCCCTCTCCCCTGAGGGGCGAGGGGACGCTGTGGCGACGCCTGGCCTCAGTGCGCATGCCCATGATGCCCGCCGATGAGGAAGCTCTCCTCGAACGGGCGGCGGCTGACTTCCATGGATTTGCCGGCGAGGTAAACCGAAACCGGCTGCAGCAGCGATGAGCCCTGGCGGCGCTTGCCGACCACATCCTGGAACACGTAGTTGCTGTCGTACTGCTTCAGCACGGTGATATCGGCGACGGCGCCGATGCCCAGATGCCCGAGCTCGGGCTTGCCGATCGCCAGCGCCGGCCGGCTGGCGGACATGCCGATGACTTCGGGCAGCGACAGGCCACAGTTGAGCAGCTTGCTCATGGTGTGCAGCAGGTCGTAGCCCGGGCCCTCGACCGCGATGACGTGGACGTCGGAGGAGATCACGTCGGGCTTGAAGCCGTCCTTCAGCGCCGCCTCGGCGCTGTCATAGCCGAAGGCGCCCATGCCGTGGGCGATGTCGAACAGCACGCCGCGCTCGCGGGCCTTCAGCACGGCGTCGATCACCTTGCCATCAGGCCCGATGGCCGAGTTGGGGTCCGGGCGATAGCAGTGGGTGAGGATATCGCCGGGCCGCAGCATGTCGACGACGTCGGCGTAGCTCGGCGGGGCGGTGCCGATATGGGTCATCAGCGGCAGGTCGACGGCGTTGGCCGCTTCGAGTGCGAGCTCCAGTGCGCCGAGCCCGAGATCGCCGGTGACGATGCCGCCGATGCGCACCTTCACCCCGATGATGCGATCGCGGTTGGCCTCGATCTTTTCGACGCAGCGGTGCACCGGCAGCATGCTGCGCGCCGTGGCCTCACCGATCGATACATCCTTGTCGAAGCCGAAAATGCCGGGGAACGAGATGTTGAGAAAGGCGAAGATCCGGTAAGGCGAGTGGATCATCACGTAGTCGCGGAAGCCGTCATAGTTGCCGGCGCCGGCGCTGCCGGCATCGACCAGCGTGGTGCAGGCGGAGCGGCGGGCGATGAAGCCCGGGTCGACGCTGAGCGAGGTCGCCTTGTGGTAGACGTGGGTGTGGATGTCGATCAGCCCCGGCGCGACGATGCTGCCAGTGACATCCTCGACCTTGGCGCCTGCGACTGGCAGGTCCTTGCCGACGGCGGCGATTTTCCCCGCCTTGATCGCCACGTCGAACACGCCGTCGACGCCGTTGCGCTCGTCGAGGACGCGGCCGCCCTTCAGCACGATATCGAAGCCCTGTCCGGCTGCCGGTGAAGTCATCGATGGTCTCCGTGAGAATGGGGCGGCCGACGGCGGGCCAGCTGCCCGCCGGTGCAAGCGCTGTGATTGGGTGGCTCAGGCCAGTTCGACGACGCGCTTCTCGTTGATCGACTGCTCGGCGGCAAGCACGATCCTCAAGCTGTTCACCGCCGCGTCCATCGACTCGGTGAGATCGAGGTCTTCCTGGATGGCTTTGAGGAAGAACGCCTGCTCGCGGTCGCAGAGCTCCTGGTGGTTGGGTTCGTCCGTCATGGTGAAGATCTCGTCCTTGCGGACAAAGCTCTTGTCGCCGGGCGCCACCTCGGCGTGGTGATACTGGATGGCGTCGGTCTTGGTGTGCTGGTCGATATCGGAGGAATCCGACACGCCTTCCTTGTGCGCCTTGGGGTTGGGGACGATCGAGACGGCGCCTTTCGGCCCGACCACGTCCTTCACGAAATAGGCGACCTCGCTCATCATCGGTCCCCAGCCGGCTTCGTACCAGCCGACCGAGCCGTCATCGAATTCCACATGCAGGTGGCCGTAGTTCTGCTTGTCGGCCTCGGCCCACAGTTTGGCGCCGATGCCGTGCACGCGCACCGGCTTCGCCTTGGTCATCTGGCACATCACGTCGACATAGTGGACGCCGCAATCGACGATCGGGATCAGCGAGTCGATCAGGTTCTTGTGCCAGTCATAGGTCGGGCCGCCCGACTGCTGGTTGAGGTTGAGCCGCATGACCAGGGGTTTGCCCAGGGTCTGCGCCAGTTCGGTGAATTTCACCCAGCTGGGGTGGACGCGCAGGATGTAGCCGAGCACCAGCTTGCGGTTCTTGGCCTTGGCCAGCTTCACCACTTCTTCGGCGTCGGCGATGTTGGTGGCGAGCGGCTTTTCCATGAACACATGGGCGCCGGCATTGATCGCCTTGATGGCGTATTCGGCGTGCGTGTTGGGCCAGGAGTTGATCGACACCGCATCGGGCTTGGCCACCCGCAGCGCCTCGTCATAATCCTCGAACAGCGGATAGCCGGCGAGCTCCTCCGGCACCGGCTTGGATTTGATCGAGCGGCTCATCAGCCCGACAATCTCGAAGCCTGGGTTGCGATGATAGGCGCTCGCATGCGAGGCGCCCATATTGCCGAGCCCGACGACCAGAACTTTTACCACCTTGGCCATCCGGCCCTCCCCAATCCGCTTATGCGTGTTCGGCCGCGAGGGCCGTGAAAATTGCGATAACTACCGGCGTCATCCCCGCGAAGGCGGGGAGCCAGTGCGGTCTCTCGGCCGCCACAGGTGCTGCTCCATCCCACTAGGTTCCCGCCTTCGCGGGAATGACGCCGGTGGGTGGGCGTGGGCGGTGTGAAACCGCCCACGCTGGCCAGTCAGATCAAGCCGGCACGGCCTGGTCGAACAGGTGCGCCTTGACGTTTTCGACGTCGATCGCCTTGAACGCATCGCTCAGGGCATAGGCGTCGGCATCGGCCTTGACCTTGTCGTGGTCGAAATCGTTGGCGGCCGCGATGCAGTCGTTGGTGCAGACGTCCTCGGCCTTCACCGCCTTGGTGATCTGCTTGAGCTCATAGATCTTGTCGAAGAAGGTCTGCCAGGCGGCCATGTCGTGGTCGCCCCAGCCCTTGCGCTTCGACATGTCGCCGCGGAAGACGTTGATCTGCTGCAGGATCGAGGTGGTGCCCAGCTCCGGCCCGATATTGGAAGCCAGCGTCGGGAACTGCTCGAACACCGCTTCAACCGCGGCGCGCGGGTTGTGGTAGGCGAACTCGAGGCCCATCGCCCAACCCTTGAGGTACTTGTCGAGGAAGGCCTTCTTGTCCGGGTCCTCGAGGTCGGCAGCGCGAACCACGAAGGTATTGGCGAACAGCGGCGACTTCTGCACGCCCAGCCAATACTCGAACTCGAGCCCGTTGCCGATCCACTCGGCCCGCAGCCCTTCCCAGCTCAGCGCCGCGTCGCCCTGGCCGGCGGCCAAGGCCGTGCCCCAGGTCGGCCAGCCGGCTTCGACATACTTCACCTTGGAAATGTCGACGCCCTGCACGGCCAGCATCGGATCGACGATCGACTGCCAGGCGGCCGAGCCGAGGAGGATGGTCTTGCCCTCGAGCGTCTTCAGGTCATTGGTGCCGGTGCCCTTGCGGAAGGCGAGGCTGAAGGTGTCGAGCGCGCCCATGTGGAAGGCCGACTTCAGCTTCATGCCGTTCTCGAGCGCGAACGAGAACACGCCCGGCGAGGGGAAGCCCATGTCGGCCTGGCCGACATCGACGAACTTCACCGTGGCGGTGCCGTCGGACGGGCCGGGCTGCATGTCGGTGGCAACCTCGAGGCCATCGAAGTAGCCCATCTTCTTGCCGATCCAGTACGGATAGTCGTCGAGCACTTCGAGGGTGCCGCGCGGCGAGATCCAGGTGAACTTCGGATAGGGCGCGGCGCTGGCGCGGCCGATGCCACCGAGCGCCGTGGCGGTCACCACGCCGGCGGCGGAGACCTGCAGGAAGGTGCGGCGGCTCATGCCGCCTGAGGAGAACTTGGTCATTCAATCATACCCCTGTTGATGGATCGTCCCGTAGTCCTTGTTCCTGCCGCCATTCCCTCCGGCGGCAGGCAGTGCCTCAGGCCTCCCAGCTCGCGTACTTCTTCCCGAGAAGGAAAAAGAGCACGTAGATCAGGATGCCCAGGATGGAGAGGATCAAGACCACCGCGAAGAACTGCGGCATCTGGATCATGGAGGAGTAGGAGGTGAGCCGGTTGCCGAGCCCGAAGCCGCCGCCGACCATTTCGGCGCCGACCGCGGTCAAGAGCCCAAAGATCGAGCCGACCATCAGGCCGACGAAGATCATCGGCAGCGCCATCGGGGCCCGTACCTTCCAGAAGATCTGCAAGGTCGAGGCGCCGTAGGAGCGGGCCAGCGCAATCTTGCCGCGATCGACGCGGCGGAAGCCGGTGGCGGCGTTGATCATGACCATCGGGCCGGCGGCGAGCGCCACTGCGATGATGCGCGGCTCATAGCCGAAGCCGAAGCGGAGGATCAGCAGCGGCACCAGCGCCAGCATCGGCGTCGTCACCAGAAGCAGGATGTACGGCGTGATGATCTTTTCCGCGAACGGGAACTGGGTGATCACCGCCGCGAGGATCAGCCCGATCACGGCGCCGATGCCGAAGCCGACGAACAGCTCGACCAGCGTATGGCCGAGGTGCGGCGCGATCAGCGGAAACTCGGTGAAGAGCGCCATGCCGATCTCGCTCGGCTTGGGCAGCACATATTGCGGCACGGCGAAGAGGTTCAGCAGCAGCTCGGTGCCGCCGATGATCACCACGGCGACGAGGACGATCGCCAGCACTTCGCCCATCGACTTGATGCCGGGGCCGGAGGTGAGGGCGGACATGTTGGTGATGCCGACTTCGCTCGAGGCGCCGGCGGCTTTCTTGAATTCGGGAATGGCGTCGGTTTCGCTCATCTGATCCTCACGCCACCTGTGCGGGCTGCGCCGCGTCCCGCGGGAAACGGCTCTGCTGCGTGCCGACGATTTCCGCCTTGATGGCGTTGGTGAGGTCGAACACCTCCTTGGTCGACATGATCTCGAGCGAGCGCGGCCGCGGGAACGGCACCTCGTGGATATTGGCGATGCGGCCGGGGCGCGGGCTCATCACCACGACGCGGTCGGCAAGGAAGATCGCTTCCTCGATCGAGTGGGTGATGAGGACGATGGTGGTCTTGGTATCGAGCCAGATTTCCTCGACCAGCCGGTTCATCTCCTCGCGGGTGAAGGCGTCGAGCGCGCCGAACGGCTCGTCCATCAACAGCACGGATGGCTTGTAGCTCAGCGCGCGGACCAGAGCGGCGCGCTGCTGCATGCCGCCCGACAGCTCGCGCGGGAAGCGCCCGCCAAAGCCTTCGAGGCCGACGCGGTTCAGCAGTTCGTCGATCCAGACGCGATCGGGCTTGGTGCCCTTGATCTCGAATGGGAAGTTGATGTTGGCGTCGAGATTGCGCCAGGGCAGGAGGTTGGCCTCCTGGAACACCATGCCGATCTCGGGGTTGGGGCCGGTGACCGGCTTGCCGTCGAGCCGCACTTCGCCGGAGGTGAGGCCGTGCAGCCCCGACATCGACCACAGCAGCGTGGTCTTGCCGCAACCGGATGGGCCGACGATCGAGACGATCTCGCCGTCCATCACGTCGAGCGAGCAGCGATCGATCGCCAACAGGTCGCCCGAGCGGGTGTTGTAGACCTTGGTGGCCCCCTTCACCCTGAGTTTCGGTTGCTTGGAATCTACAGCCGTCATCGCCCCTCGCGCTGCCCCGTACCAGACTATGGAACGGCTTCCGGGCACTCCCTGTTGCGCCCTCATCCCCGTCCGGCGAGCAGTCTGTAACTATCCTACTTTCCGAGTCAAGCGGCTGTCAGATTAGTTTCATCACGTGAACGTAGGCGCTGGATTTACTGGCATCTTGAGGGCTTGCGTCGTGTGTAAGTTTCCTACATTGTTCCGGCGAAACAGGCAGCGGGATGCCGCGGGCGACGCGTTTTCCGAGGGAGGGCATTGGCTGGCCAGAAATGATAGAAGTCGCGTCAGACCCAACAGCCGGAAGGCCGGATATGCGCAAGCCCAGCCGCGATGACGCGAGTAGCGAAGGCTACGCCAAGCCGATCCCCGACATCCTGTCGCAGATCAAGGACTCCTACAGCGAGTTGCGGCCGGCCGAGCGCCGGGTGGCAGACGTGGTGCTGGCCGACGTGACCTTTTCGGTCGATGCGTCGAACGCCGAGATCGCCAAACGGGCCGAGGTCAGCGAGCCGACCGTTACCCGGTTCTGCCGCGCTATCGGTTGCGACGGGGTGCGGGACTTCAAGCTTAAGCTGGCGCAGAGCGTGGTGGTGGGTCGGCTCTACTTCGCACCGGCGCCGCCTGCGGGCGAGGTCAGTACCGACGTCTCGCCGCTCTGGACCGAAGTGTTCGGCGAAGCCCGCAACGCGCTCAATCTGGTTGAACGGCAGATCAACCCGGTCGACATCGTCAATGCCGCCGAGCTGGTGGCGAGTGCGCATCAGGTGCTGGTGTTCGGGCTCGGGGGCAGTTCCACCTCGCTGGCGCTGGAAACGCAGAACCGGCTGTTCCGCTACGGTGTGGTGGTCAGCGCGCATTCCGACCCCTACGTGATGAAGATGACGGCCTCGACGCTGAAGCCGAATGATCTGGTGATCGCCATCTCGGGCACCGGGCGTACGCGCGAAGTGGTCGAAGCCGTACAGCTCGCCAAGCATTACCGGGCCAAGGCGATCTGCATCACCGCACCCGATACCGACCTCGCCGCCACCGCCGACGTGGCGCTCACCGTCGATATTCCCGAGTTTCCCGATCCGCTGAAGCCGACGGCTTCGCGCTACGCTTTCCTCGCCATCATCGACCTCGTTTCGAGCGCGGTCGGCACGCGGCTCGATCCCGATGCGCGCGAGACGCTGCGCCGGATCAAGTACACCGTGCTGAACCACCGCAAGGGCCGGGTGCTGGAGCCGCTGGGCGACTGAGTTTTTCGCGGCGGCCCCGCCGTCGCCCATAGTTGGGGACTACCTTATGCACGATACTGCACCCGCGGCAGCGGCGGCCGCCTGGCTTGCCATGTTCAGCGACGCGCTGGCGAAGGGCGATATCGCGGCGACGCTCGAGCTGTTCGCCGAGGACTGCTATTGGCGCGACATCGTCGCCTTCACCTGGAACGTCAAGACGATGGAGGGCAAGCCCGCCATCGCGGCGATGCTGGAAGCGACGCTCGGCTCGACCGGGCCGTCGGCATGGCAGGTCGCCAGTGCCTCAGGCGGCCGTTCAGAATCGCTTCAGGCGTGGTTCACCTTCAAGACAAAGCTGGGGCAGGGGCAGGGCATCCTCACGCTCGAAGGCGGCAAGTGCCGCACGATCCTCACGACGCTGCAGTCGCTCGATGGACATGAGGAGGCGCTCGGCGCCACCCGCGCCATGGGCGTGCGCCACGGCGCCGACCGCAATCGCGAGACCTGGTCGGAAGCGCGGGCCCGCGAGGAAGCGGGGTTCGCCGAGGGCGCTGACCCGTACTGCCTGATCATCGGCGGCGGACAGGGCGGCATCATGCTGGGGGCGCGGCTGAAGCAACTGGGCGTCCCCACCGTCGTCGTCGAGAAGAACGAGAGGGCGGGCGACTCGTGGCGCAACCGCTACCGCTCGCTCGTCCTGCACGACCCGGTCTGGTACGACCACCTGCCCTACATCCCGTTCCCGGCGCACTGGCCCGTGTTCACGCCCAAGGACAAGATGGGCGACTGGCTCGAGATGTACGTCAAGGTGATGGAGCTCACCTACTGGGGCGGTACCGAGTGCATCTCGGCCCAGTTCGATGAGGCGACGAAGCGCTGGACCGTCGAGCTGTTGCGAGACGGCAAGCGGGTCACCTTGCACCCGGCGCAACTGGTGTTCGCCACCGGCGCATACGGGCCGCCGAAGTTCCTCAACTTGCCGGGTGCGGCGGACTTCAAGGGCGAAATCCTCCACTCCAGCCAGTACTCGGATGGTGCGAAGTACAAGGGCAAGAAGGTGGTGGTAATCGGCGCCGCCAGTTCCGGGCACGACGTGTCCGTCGACCTGTGGGAAGCCGGCGCGGACGTCACCATGGTGCAGCGCTCACCCACTACGGTCGTGCGGTCGGAGACGCTGATGGAGCTGGCGTTCGACACCTATTCCGAGGCGGCGGTCGCTGCCGGCATCGACGTCGACACTGCCGACTTGCTCGGCGCCGCGACGCCGTTCGCGTTGCAGCCCGCCAAGCAACGGGCGCTCTACGACAAGATCCGGGCCCGCGATGCGGCGTTCTACGACAAACTCCGCGCCACTGGCTTCCTGCTCGATTTCGGTCACGACGAGACCGGGCTGATGATGAAGGCCTATCGCACCGGCTCGGGCTATTACGTCGATGTCGGCGCCTCGCAGTTGATCATCGACGGTGAGATCGGCATCAAGGCGGGCGTCGAGATCGAGACCCTCACCCCCGAGGGCATCCGCTTCGCCAATGGCACCGAGATCGCCGCTGACGTCATCATCCAGTCGACCGGCTTCCAGTCGATGCACGAGGTGGTGGCACAGATCGTGTCGCGCGAGATCGCCGACGAGATCGGCACCTGCTGGGGCCTCGGCTCGGGCACGCGAAACGATCCCGGGCCGTGGCACGGCGAGTTGCGCAACATGTATAAGCCGGTGGCGCAGGAGAACCTGTGGTTCCAGGGCGGCAACCTGGCGCTGTCACGCTTCTTCTCGAAGTTCGTCGCGCTGCAGATCAAGGCGCGGATGGAGGGGATCGAGACCCCGGTGTACCGGACGCCACTATAACCCGGCACCGCCGGCGGTTATGCACAGCCGTCTGCCGCACGGCCGCCATCTTTATCCGCCCGATCGGTCGCGCCGGCGCCAGCGCTGTCAGTGACTTAGCGCCGGTGACATCCAGATGTCACCGAGGTGTCACGGCTCGTTCATCGCGCTGAAATCCAACCGTCTTGGTCTCCGACTAGGAGTGCGCCGCTCGAGAAATCGACCGCCATTCCTCTTCTTCGGAGACATTGACGATGAAAACCAACTGGCTGCTCAGCGCGGCTCTGGCCGCGACCGCCCTCACCTTCGTAGCGTCGCCCGCCGCCGCGGCGACCAAGTTCGAGTTCTGGTACGGCCTCTCCGGCGACCTCAGCGAACGCATCCAGGACATGTGCAAGACGTTCAACGCGTCGCAGTCCGACTACGAGATCGTCTGCGTCAGCCAGGACAACTACGACAACAACCTGCAGAACACGATCGCTGCGTTCCGCGCCAACAAGCAGCCGACCGTCACCCAGATTTTCGACGCCGGCACCCTCGACCTGATGCTCTCGGACGCCTTCGTGCCGGTCCGTCAGCTGATGGAAGAGAACGGCTACAAGATCGACTGGTCGAACTATTTCGCCGGTGTCGGCTCGTACTACTCGACCTCGACGGGCGAGCTGCTGTCGATGCCGTTCAACTCCTCGACCGCGCAGATCTATTTCAACACCGACGCGCTGGCCAAGGTCGGCTTCGAAGGCATCCCGGAGACCTGGAGCCAGGTCGAAGACGTCGCCCGCAAGATGAAGGCCGCCGGCTATGACTGCCCGGTGGCGTTTGACCCGGCCGGCGCCTGGCAGTGGTTCGAGCAGTTCTCGGCCATCCACAACCAGCCGATCGCCACCAAGGGCAACGGCTTTGACGGCCTCGACGCCGAGATGGTGGTGTCGAAGGGCAAGTTCGTCGACCAGCTGACCTGGATCAAGAAGATGTATGACGAAGGCCTCTTCGTTCATAAGTCCAAGGATGCCGGCGAGACCGCCAACGACGCCTTCGTCAACGGCAAGTGCCAGATCACCTCGTCGTCGGTTGCCGACCACGGCACCTTCGGCAAGCAGGCCAAGGAAGGCGTGCACTGGACCAACGCCATGCTGCCGATGCTCGACGGCTTCGAGCGCCACAACTCGTTCGTGGGCGGCGCGTCGCTGTGGACGCTGAAGGGCAAGTCGGCCGAAGAGTACAAGGGCGCCGCGGCGTTCTACAACTTCCTCGCCACGCCCGAGCAGACCCAGTGGTGGTCGACGGTCACCGGCTACATCCCGGTCACCAATTCCGGCTTCGAGGCCATGAAGGCCGCCGGCTTCTATGACGCTGCCCCGTACAAGGGCCGCGAGCTCGCCATCAAGTCGCTGACCATGCCGGCCGGCGAGAACACCCGCGGCATCCGCCTGGGCAACTACGCCTCGATCCGCGCCGAAATGGTCAAGACCATCCAGTCGGTGCTGTTCAACAACGTTCCGGTGCCGCAGGCGCTGGCTGATTTCGATGCCAAGGGCAACGAAATCCTCCGCCGCTTCGAGGCGACCTACGCCGGCAAGAGCCTGCTCTGATCTCTACCTGACTTCCGCCCGGACGGCTCCACAGCCGTCCGGGCACTCTATTTGGGTGGAAGGTCCCCATGGAACGCCGCGCCTATTACCGCAACGGATGGATGCCCTGGCTGCTGCTCGCGCCGCAGCTGATCCTCGTCCTCGTTTTCTTCTACTGGCCGACCACGCAGGCGCTCTACTGGGCGTTCTCGCTCGAGCAGCCCTGGGGCGGCGGCAATACCTGGGTCGGGTTCGACAACTTCCTCGCCATCTTCCGTGACCGCGAATACTGGAGCACCGTGCTCCGCAGCGCGTTCTACGCCATCGTCTCGACCGGCCTCTCCATGGCCGTGGCGCTCACCCTCGCGGCGTTCGTCGATCGCTCGCTGAAGGGCACCCGCATCTTCCAGTCGATCTACGTCTGGCCCTACGCCATTGCGGCGCCGGCGGCCGGCGTCGCCTTCCGCTTCATCTTCGCGCCGGAATCGGGGCTGATCGGCTCGATCAACCAGATCTGGCCGGGTATCTGGGATCCGGCGACCAACGGCATCCACGCGCTGGCGATGGTCATCGTCTGCCATGCCTGGCTCGGCATCGGCTACAACTTCATCTTCTTCCTCGCGGCGCTGCAGATGATCCCGCGCTCGATCTCGGAAGCCGGCGCCATGGACGGCGCCCGGCCGTTCCGGCGGCTCATCGACCTGCAACTGCCGCTGATCGCCCCGACGGCGTTCTTCCTCCTGATCATGAACCTGATCTCCAGCTTCACCGACAGTTTTGGGCTGATCGACGTGATGACCGAGGGCGGCCCGATCGGGCAGACCGAAGTCATGGTCTACAAGATCTATTTCGACGGGTTCAAAGGCCTCGACTACTCGGGCGCCGCGGCCCAGTCGATCGTCCTCATGCTGCTCGTCATCGGCCTCACGTTCGTCCAGTTCAAATGGGTCGAACGGCGCGTCCACTACAACTGAGGTGATGCCATGATCGAGCGTTCCCCCTACTTCGACTTCATCACCTATCTCGCCATGGCGTTCGGCGCCTTCGTCGTGGTGATCCCGTTCTGGATCACCCTCGTCGCCGGCTCGCAATCGCTGCAGGAAGTCAGCCAGGTGCCGATCAGCCTGCTGCCGTCCTCGCACCTGTTCGAGAACCTCTCGGCGGCCTGGGCCCGCGGCGATCTCGGGCCCAAGATGGTCAACAGCTTCATCGTCGCCATCGGTGTGACGATCGGCAAGATCACCCTGGCGTCGCTCTCGGCCTTCGCCATCGTGTTCTTCAACTTCAAGGCCCGGATGCTCTGCTTCTGGCTGATCTTCATCACCCTGATGCTGCCGCTCGAAGTGCGCATCGTGCCGACCTACTCGATCGCCGCCAACGCGCTGCTGCCGTTCCAGGTGATCCTCGATACCCTGGGGATCACCGGGCTGGTGCAGTCACTCAGCGGGGTGCAGATCGCGCTCAACTGGAACCTGCTGAACTCCTACACCGGGCTGATCCTGCCGCTGGTGGCCACCGCCACCGGCACCTTCCTCTACCGGCAGTTCTTCATGACCATCCCCGATGAACTGGTGGAAGCCAGCAAGATGGATGGCGCGCACCCGCTCGAGTTCTTCTTCGACGTGCTGCTACCGCTGAGCCGTACGAACATGCTGGCGCTCGCCACCATCATGTTCGTCTCCAGCTGGAACCAGTACCTGTGGCCGCTGCTGATCACCACCGACCGGGCCAATTTCGGCACCGTGGTGATGCAGCTCAAGGCGCTGATCCCAGCGCAGAACGGCACGCCCGACTGGAACGTCACCATGGCGGGCGCCCTCATCATCATGCTGCCGCCGCTGCTGGTGGTTGCCTTCATGCAGCGCTGGTTCGTGCGCGGCCTCATTTCTCGCGACAAATGATTGGATAGACCCATGGCTCAGATCACCATCAAGGGCGTGAAGAAGAATTACGCCAAGACCGCCGTGATCCACGGTGTGGACGTCAACATCGAAGCGGGCGAGTTCGTCGTCATCCTCGGGCCCTCGGGTTGCGGCAAGTCCACGCTGCTCCGGATGATCGCCGGGCTCGAGGAAATCACGGGCGGCGAGATCGCCATCGACGGCAAGGTGGTCAACCAGCTCGAGCCGCGCGAGCGCGGCTGCGCCATGGTGTTCCAGAACTACGCGCTCTACCCGCACATGACGGTGCGCCAGAACATCGGCTACGCGCTGAAGGTTGCGAAGATCGACAAGCCCGAGCGCGATGCGCGCGTGATGAAGGTGGCCGAGTCGGTCTCGCTGGTGCCGTTCCTCGATCGCCGTCCGGGCGAGCTTTCGGGCGGCCAGCGCCAGCGCGTCGCCATGGCCCGCGCCATGGTGCGCGAACCGAAAGTGTTCCTGTTCGACGAGCCGTTCTCCAACCTCGACGCCAAACTGCGCGTTGCGATGCGCGCCGAAGTGCGTCGCCTGCACCGCGACCTCGGCGTTACCTCGGTGTTCGTTACGCACGACCAGACCGAGGCGATGACGCTGGCCGACAAGCTGATCATCATGAATGCCGGCCGGGTCGAGCAGATCGGCAAGCCGACCGAGGTCTACAACAACCCGGCGAGCCGCTTCGTTGCCGACTTCATCGGTTCGCCCGCCATGAACCTGTTCGAAGGCGAGTTCGATGCCGAGGGGCATTTCGTCCACGGCGCCGGCGGCAAGATGAACGTTTCGCAGCTCAACGGCGTGCGCGTCCCCGGCCGCAAGGTTGTGCTCGGCGTGCGCCCCGAAAGCGTGCGCCGCACTGGCGCCGATACACACGGCGCGATCCCGGCCGTCGTCGACTACGTCGAAGAACTCGGCGCCTCGCGGTTGATCCACGCCGACGCCAATGGCAGCCGTATCGTTGCGCTGGACAACGACACGAACGAGATCAAGTCCGGCACGCCGGTGCATCTCAGCCTCGCCGACAGCGCGCTGCACCTGTTCTCGCTCGAGGACGGGCGCCGCATTTCGCATTGAGCCATCCTGACCAACGGAGAGATTTCATGACCCACATCATTGGTACCGGCTTCAATGTCGGCTCGGACGACGGCGAGTTCGCGACCCTCGAGTCCGATCTGCGCGCCCTCAGCGAGATGGGCGTCGACACCGTCGAGATCGGCGTCACCAGCCTCGACCTGATCGCCGGCGGCAAGATCGTCAAGGAGCGCCACGAGGCGCTGCTGGCGCTGACCCGGCAGTTCGATTTCCGCTACACCGTGCACGGGCTGGTTTCGTCCAACTTCATGGACCCGGTGACGCTGGGCTACCAGATCGACGCCGCCAAGGCGCTGGTCGAAGTGTCGAACTCGATCGGCGCGGGCATCCTCGTCCACCACAGCGGCAACCTGCGGGCCGAGGCCATCGCCGACTGGGCCGGTGCCGACGTGCGCGAGCGCGAGGCGCTCACCGAACTCGCCGACTTCGCCCGCCCGCATGGCGTGCGCATCGCGCTCGAGAACATCTTCACCACCGAGCCGGGCCAGTATCGCCAGACCCCGGCCGAGGTCGCCGAGACAGTGAAGGCGGTGAACCACTCGAACGTCGTGGCGCTCATCGACTTCAGCCATGCCTACATCGAGTCCACCTTCAAGGGCCTCGATTTCCGCGCCGAGATCCGCGCCATGGCGCCGGTGGCCGGCCACCTGCACGTGCATGACTCGTTCGGCCGGCCTCAGGGCTTCTACAAGCCGTACCACCCGCAGGAAAACACCGCGATGGGCATCGGCGACCTGCACATGCCGCTCGGGTGGGGCGACATTGCCTGGGAAGAAATCTTCACCGAACTCAGCTTCCTGCCCGATACCGTGCTGATGATGGAAATCGGCCGCCGCTACCGCCGAGAGCAGCCGGCGAGCCTCGTCCGCGCCCGCGAACTGGCGGTGCTGAACGCTCCGGCAGCCATCGCTGCCGAGTGACCTCGTTCGCCGGTACGGTGCTCCCTGTCGTGCCGGCAACTTGCCTCTCCTTGCTTCGTTCGTGCACCATCGTGCCAACGAAGAGGAGAGGCGGATGGGTTTTGGGATTTCAGGCGTCTACTGCGCCACGGTCACACCGCTCAACGCCGATCTCAGCCCTGACCTGAAGCGGCTGGGCGAGCACTGCCACAACCTGCTCGCTGACGGTTGTCACGGCATCGCGCTGCTCGGCACCACCGGCGAAGCCAACTCGTTCTCGGTGGCCGAGCGCAAAGCCATCCTCGAGGGCACGCTCGGTGCCGGGATCACGCCCGAGCAACTGGCACCCGGCGTTGGCGTTGCGGCGATCCCCGACACGGTCGAACTGACGCGCCATGCCCTGAGCCTCGGTATCACCCGCGTGGTGATGCTGCCGCCGTTCTACTACAAGGGGGTCAGCGACGACGGCATCTTTGCCGCCTATGCGCGGATCATCGAAGCGGTGGCCGATCCGCGACTGCAGCTCATCCTCTACCACATCCCGCAGACCTCGGCGGTGCCACTCAGCCGGCCCCTGGTGACGCGGCTGATCAAGGCGTTCCCCGGGATCATCGTGGGGCTGAAGGACTCCTCGGGCGACTACGGCAACATGCAGGGGCTGGTGGAGGACAACCCGGGTTTTGCGGTGATGGTCGGGGCCGATCCGCTGCTGCTGCCGTTCCTCAAGATCGGCGGCGCCGGCTGCATCACAGCGACCTCCAACCTCGAGGCGAGGGCGCTCCGCACCATCTACGATTACCATGCTGATACGGCTCGTGCCGGCGAGGTGGACGCCGCGCAGGGACGGATCGAGACGGCACGGGCCATGCTCAACAGCTATGGACAGATCCCCACCGTCAAGGCGGTGCTGGCCGGGCGCCCGGGTGGGGAGGGCTGGAGCCGGGTGCGGCCGCCGCTGATGCCGTTCGCCGCCGAAAAACTCGGCGAGTTGCGCGAACGGCTCGCGGCGCTGCCGGTGCTCTAGGTCATCTCGCGCGGCTGCTCGGCATCGCGCGGCGCCTGCTGGCGCAGCACCAGTACGAGGCCGATCAGCGCGATGATACCGCCGGCGGCCATGCGAAGGTCAAAGCCTTCGCCGAGCAGCAGGATGCCCATCAGCACGGTCATCAGCGGCGTCATCAGGCCGAGCGGCGCGACGATCGAGGCGGGGTAGCGCTGCAGGATGCCGAGATAGAGGGTGGTCGCCAGCAAGGTAACCGCCACAATCGAGAAGGCGAGGCCGGCGAGGAACGGCCAGCCGGCGCCGAAGCTGGCGGTCACCGGCGTGGTCTCAGCGAGCAGCGAGTAGGCGAGCATCGGCGGGGCGGAGATGAAGGCGGTCCAGGCCTGCATGGTCAGTGGCTTTATGGCGCCATAACGCTTCAGCAGTACCTGGCCGAGCGAGATGGCGATGGCCGAGACGAAGGCGAACACCAGCCCCAGGCTGACGCTGGCGCCCTCGCCGTCCCACATCACGAGGATCACGCCGCCCAGCGCCAGCGCGATGCCGGCGCCACGCGCGAGGCCGACGCGCTCGCCGAGCAGCAGCACCGAGAGCAGCGCGGTGATCGGGATCGCGGTCTGCAGGACGATCGAGACGCTGGACGAAGTGGCGTGCGACAGCCCGAGGAACATCAGCCCGAAATGGCAGGCGCCCATCAGGAAGCCCACCGCGACGATCGGCAATAGCGGCTTCGGCAACGGCCGCAGCAACGGCGACAGGATCGCCGCGACGATCAGGAAGCGGGCCGCCGCGTAGAAGATCGGCGCCACTCCGAACTCGGAGAACAGCACCCGGCTGACAATGAGGTTCAGTGCCCAGATCAGGCACACGGCAGCATAGAGCAGGAGGTCGAGGGGGCGCATGGAGGCTCGGAAGGATGACGCGAACGCGCCGGCACCGGGCATCGCACACGAACGCTGATCTGCCAATGGGCCTTTCGTTGCCCGAAACCGGCAAAAAACCCGTTCAGACATTGGTCATGTTCGCCCGAATGACCGGATTTGGTACGTCAGCCAGGCTGACCCATCCAGGCCGTCCGGCTCGCTGCCGGCGGCGGGCCCGGCGCTGCAACGCCCGGGAACCAGCGATGTTCGTCCCGTTGTCCCCGTCACCCGCCAGCATGCGACACTGCTTGTGTCAGGGGCGAGAGAAGGCAGGATCGGAAATGCAGATTCGAACTGAACGAGATGCGTTCAAACCGTTCAACGCTGTCCCGTTGCGCCATAGGCTGGGGCGCCCTACCTCTGGGGTCGCAACAGGATCCGACCGATGGACGCCGAAACCCTCGACAGCCCCAGCGCGCCGCCCTCCGGCGTCGCCATCAAGACCGAGATCGTCGTCATCGGGGCGGGGCAGGCGGGGCTGTCGTCGGCCTATCATCTCAGGCAGCGCGGGATGGAGGTCGGACGCGGCTTCGTCGTGCTCGACCAGTCGCCGCAGGCAGGCGGAGCGTGGCAGTTCCGCTGGCCGTCGCTGACGCTCAGCACCGTCAACCGGGTGCACGACCTGCCGGGGATGGCGTTCTCCGAAGCGGTCGATACCAGCAATGACGCGGTCGAAGCGGCCGTCGCCGTGCCGCGGTACTTTGCGGCTTACGAGCAGCGCTTCGGGCTCAACGTCTACCGGCCGGTCAAGGTGAAGGTGGTGTGCCAGCGCGGTGAGCGGTTCCGCGTCGAGACCGATCGCGAGACCTTTTCGGCCCGCGGCATCATCAACGCCACCGGCACCTGGGAATCGCCCTACATCCCGGACTATCCGGGTCGCGAGCGGTTCCAGGGGCGGCAGCTCCATACGCGCGACTACCGCACGGCGGCGGAGTTCGCCGGCCAGCATGTGGTGATCGTCGGCGGCGGCATCTCGGCCATCCAGTTGCTCAACGAGATCTCGCAGGTGACCACGACGACCTGGGTGACGCGGCGGCCGCTGCAGTTCCGCGAGGGACCGTTCGACCAGGAGGCGGGTCGGGCCGCGGTGAAGCTGGTCGAGGACCGTGTCCGCCAGGGCCTGCCGCCCAACTCGGTGGTTTCCGTCACCGGCCTGCCGCGCTCGCCGCTTGTCGAGGCGATGGAGGCGCGGGGCGCGCTCAACCGGCTGCCGATGTTCACCGAGATCACCGAGACCGGGGTGCGCTGGGACGACGGCACCAAGCAACGGGCCGATGTGATCCTCTGGTGCACCGGCTTCCGCTCGTCGCTCGATCACCTCGCGCCGCTGCTGCTGCGCGAAGCCTCGGGTGGCATCGTGATGGGCGGCCGGCTCGCCACGCAGGTGGCAAAGGACCCGCGCATCCACCTCGTCGGCTACGGCCCCTCGGCCTCGACCATCGGCGCCAACCGCGCCGGCTCGGCCGCCGCGAACGAGCTGCGGGCGACGCTGGGGCTGTAAGATTCACCGGCCTCTCGGTGATCCTCCCCTGCGAAGCGGGGGAGGGGGACCAGCGAAGCTGGTGGAGGGGGCGAGACTGGACTCGGTGTTTGTGGCCGCCCCCTCCACCGCCTTCGGCGGTCCCCCTCCCCCGTTCCACGGGGGAGGATCACGGAGAGGCTGCTGCGCTCTCACCCCCATAACGAAAAGGGGCACGCCGAAGCGCGCCCCAGGTTGGTCCGCCGACTTCTGGGGTCTGGCCTACTTGGCGCAGATGCCCGGGTCTTCGAGGGTGCAGAGGTCGAGGCCGGTGAACTTCGGATCCTCGACGCTTTCGCCCTTGATCAGGCTGATCAGAATATCAGGCGCCTCGTTGCCCATCTGGTACGGCCGCTGGCCGATCTGGAAGTGGCTGCGGCCCTCGCGGAACGCCTGGGTCTGCGGCGGCAGCGTGTCGCCGGCGATGATGATCAGGTCCTTGGCCTTCAGCTTGTCCATCACCTGGTCGGTGTTCTGGGCGTATGCCTGCGGCCCGAACTGGGCCCAGCCGCCGACGAGAATGAAGGCGGTGAGGTTCGGCTGCGCGGTGAAGACGTCCGCCATCTGCTGGTTGGCAGTGGGGATGTCGTCATTGGTGTAGGTCGGGCAGCCATCGGCTTCAGTCCAGCCGTTGGTGTTGTTGAGCTTTTCGGTGCCCTTGGCGCCGGCAATGGTGTCGCGGAAGCCCGCGGCGCGCTCGTTGATGTTGGCCGCGGCGACGTTGCCCAGCTGCATGCAGACCGTGCCGCCTTCCGGCTTGAGCTTCAGTAGCTCCTTGGCCATGCCGACACCCATGTCGTAGTTGTTGGTGCCGAAATAGGTCTTGCGCAGGGCCGCATCAGCCGGGAGCAGGTCTGCGTCCACGGTGATGATCGGCATGGTCGGCGCGGCGGCCTTCAGCATGTTGGCCATCGCCGGAGCGTTGGACGGGGAAATCGCGATACCCGCGACGCCCTTGCTGATCAGGTCCTGCACGATCTGCACTTCGCCGGCTTCGTCCGAGCTCAGCGCCGGGCCGGTGTACAGGCACGTGTATTCGCTGTCGGCATGCGCGGTATTCCAGTCGGCGCAGCCCTGGCCCATCACCGTGAAGAACGGGTTGTCGAGGCCTTTGACGACGACAGCGAGGATCTTCTTGTCCTGCGCCACGGCGCTACCTGCGAGCGCAACGGCAAGCGCCGCGCCGGCAAGCAATAACGTAGTCTTACGCATAGTCTTTCCTCCCTCGGGTTCAGTCCCGGCCCGCTTTGCGCAGGCCCTCCGTCGAGCACGACTAACGTACCTCAGCAGCGGGGGTCCCTAGCCGCCCGCTGGTCCGCCAATCGCTTCGATGAGCTCCTCAACTCCCTGCGCGCGCCTTGTTGTGGGCCGGTTCCGACCGCGGCGCTTCGCATGTCGAGCCGGATACTGAGACGACGCGGAACAATAGTCAATCGGGCTGATGCACGTGCACATTCAAGCGCGTCAAGTTGTCAGATACGTAGATGAAGACGTTGGAAAGACTGGCTAAACAGCAACCTCGGCAGTATTTTTGGCGACTTCGCAGCGGATGCTCGAAGTCGATTGACGCTTGACGCGCCATCGCTCATAGATTTGCCACGACATCTAGCGGAGGGCGGAGCCTTCCAGCCTTGGGAGGGGCAACGATGGCGGTTCTCGAGCTGGCGAACATCGCCAAGCACTATGGTGCTATCACCGCGCTGACCGATATTTCGCTGACACTGAACGCCGGCGAGGTGGTTGGGCTGGTGGGCGACAACGGCGCCGGCAAGACGACACTGGTCAAGATTATCGCCGGCAATTTCCATCCGTCCGAAGGCAGCATCAGCCTCGACGGGCAGGTGGTGCAGTTGCACGGTCCGAAGGACGCGCGCTCCAAGGGCATCGAGATCGTCTACCAGGACCTGGCGCTGGCCGATAACCTCACCGCAGCGGCCAACATCTTCCTTGGCCGCGAGCTCACCACCATTGCCCGCACCCCGCAGGAGGCCGAGCTGCCGTTCAGCAAGCGGCGGCGCGGCTGGCGGCTGTTTATGCCCGAAATCCTCGATTACGGCGCGATGTACAAGAAGGCCGGCGAGCTGTTTGCCGAGCTGAAGTCCGAGACGCGGCCGCGCGACCTGGTGCGCCGCATGTCGGGCGGGCAGCGGCAGGCGGTGGCGATTGCCCGCACGCGGCTCTCCAACCCCAAGATCGTCTTGATGGACGAGCCGACCGCGGCGATCAGCGTGCGGCAGGTGACCGAGGTGCTGAACCTCATCCGCCGGCTCAAGGAGCAGGGCATCGCCGTGGTGCTGATCAGCCACCGTATCCCCGATGTGTTCGCCGTGTGCGACCGGCTGGTGGTGCTGCGTCGCGGCCGCAAGGTCGCCGACAAGCGCGTCGCCGATTCCTCGCCCGAGGAAGTCACCGGGCTGATCACCGGCGCGCTGCAGAGCGCTTGAGGAGCTTGCCGAAATGACCACCGACACTTCCCTCAAGGACGCCATCGATCAGCAGACCAACCCGGGCTTCTTCGCTTGGCTGATCAGCCGGCAGATCTTCTGGATCCTGTTGGCCGTCGTCATCGCCATCATCGCGATGATGCTGCTGACCAAGACCTTCGCGACGCCGCAGAACCTGTTCAACGTCACCCGCAATTTCGCCTTCGTCGGCATTGTCGGGCTGGGGATGACCGCGGTGATCATCACCGGCGGCATCGACCTGTCGGTCGGTGCGACGGTGCTGATCTCGGCGATGGTCACCACCATCATCATGCATGCCGGCTTGCCGATCTCGCTGGCGCTGCCGGCGGCCATCGCCGCCTCGCTGCTGGTCGGGTTGATCAACGGCGTGCTGATCGCGGTGGCCGGCATGCCGGCGTTCGTGGTGACTCTGGGCATGATGTCGATTGCCCGCTCGATCGGCATGGTGATGAGCAACAACGCGCTGATCTACGAGTTCGGCCCCGACCAGGCGATCCTCTTTGCCATCGGCGGCGGCTCGGTGACGGTGGGCGGACTGCCCATCCCCAACCCGCTGATCGTCATGGTGATCCTGGCGCTGATCACCGGCTTTGCACTGCGCTGGACCCGCTGGGGCCGGCACCTCTACGCCATCGGCGGCAACGAGAAGGCGGCCGTGCTCACCGGTGTGCCGGTGAAGGCGGTGAAGGTCTCGGTCTACATGTTCGTGGCGTTCTGCGCCGGCCTGACCGGGTTCCTCGAAACCGGCTGGCTCGGCTCGGTCACCACCGGCCTCGGCACCGGGCTCGAACTGACGGTGATCGCCGCGGCGGTGATCGGCGGCGCCAACCTCGCCGGCGGCTCGGGTACGGCGCTCGGCGCGGTGGTGGGCGCAGCGCTGATCGAGATCATCCGCAATTCGCTGACGCTGCTCGGCATCAGCACGTTCTGGCAGGGGACGTTCGTCGGGGCGTTCATCGTTCTCGCAGTCGCCTTCGATCGGCTGCGTAACAAGGAAATCGGGGAGTAGTCCCCATAAGCGAATTCCCGCCGGCGGACGCGGCGGCGGGATGGCACCGTTCTCTCTTGGTGCCGGGTTGAGATACGTACCTCAGCTTCGACGGAGGCGATACGACCCGGTACAGGGCCGGGCAGCGAGGTGCGCGACGAAACCAATGGTGCCGCCCGATGGCGGCCAGGGAGGAAAGATGAAGAGCCCAGTCAGTATGGCGGTTCTCGTGGCCGCCGGTGTCATGCTCGTGGGCGGCGTCGCCGTCGCGCAGGAGAAAAAGCAGCTCGCGTTCGTGGTGAATGCCTCGTCGGACTTCTGGAAGCTGGCGGAAGCCGGCGTGAAGAAGGCGCAGGCCGAGCTGCCCAATTACGAACTGCAGTTCCGCTATCCCGCGCAGGGCACCGCTGCGCTGCAGAACGCGCTGATGGATGACCTCGTGGCCGCCGGCACCGATGCGATCATGATCTCGTCGGCCGATCCGAAGAACTCTATCGACGCGTTCAACCGGATCGCCGCGCAGGTGCCGCTGTTCACCACCGACTCCGATGCTCCGGCGTCGAACCGCCTCGCCTATCTCGGCTCGTCCAATACGCTGGCCGGCGTGCAGGCGGGCGAGGAGATGGTCAAGGCGCTGCCGAATGGTGGCAAGTGCATGGGCTTTGTCGGCTTCCTCGGCGCCGATAACGCCGTCGAGCGCATCGCCGGCTTCCGCCAGGCGATCGAAGGCAAGGGCATCGAGCTGGTCGACGTACGCGGCGACGATGTGGACTTCACCAAGGCCCGCACCAATGTCGACGACGTGCTGGTGGCCAACCCAGAGATCACCTGCATGGTCGGGTTCTATTCGTACAACCCGCCCAAGATCTACGAGGCGCTGCAGGCCGCCGGCAAGCTCGGCACCATCACCGTGGTGGCGTTCGACGAAGACCCGGTGACGCTGGGCGCGGTGAAAGAAGGCTCGTTCGCCGCCACCATCGTGCAGCAGCCGTTCGAGTGGGGTTATCAGGGCATGAAGCTGATGGCCGCCTATCTCGAAGGCGACAAGTCCGGCATCCCCGCCGACAAGCTGATCATTGTGCCGACGGCCGTGATCAATAAGGACAATGTCGACGCCTTCTCGGCCGACCTTAAGGCCAAGATCAACGGCGGCTGACATCGACAGGCGGAGACGGCCAATGGCCGTCTCCGCGGGCGCGGGCGGCAGGGGGCTGTCGTCCGCGTCTTCTGGTGTTAGCGTTCGGGCGGGAACGCGCGGGGAGGTGGAATGCTCGACAACCGCGATCAAGAAGTGCCCGGGCGGCCCTTCCTGAGGCTCTCAGCCGTTCGCAAAACCTATCCGGGCGTAGTGGCGCTCGCCGGCTTCGACATGGTGGTCGCGCCGGGCGAGGTGATCGGCCTCGTCGGCGAGAACGGCGCCGGCAAATCGACACTGATGAAAATCCTCGGTGGCGTGACGGCGCCGGACAGCGGCACGATCGAGATCGACGGCGCGCCCTACGCGGGGCTGAGCGTCGGCGGCTCGATGAAGGCGGGCATCGCCTTCGTGCACCAGGAACTGAACCTGTTCGACAATCTCGACGTCGCCGCCAATGTCTATATCGGGCGCGAACCGCGCCGTGGCGGGGTGCTGAACCTCGTCGACGAAAAGCAGATGCGCGCCGACGTGCTGCCCTATCTCAAGCGGTTGGGCGCCAACTTTGCGCCCAACACGCCGGTGGCGAAACTGTCGCTGGCGCAGCAGCAGATGGTGGAGATCGCCAAGGCGCTGTCGGTGAACGCCCGCCTCGTCATCCTCGACGAGCCGACCTCGTCGCTGCCATTGGCCGAGACCGACAAGCTGCTCGAGGTGATCGCAGGGCTCCGGGCCGAAGGCATCGCGGTGATCTTCATCTCGCACCGGCTGCACGAGATCGAGCGGGCCTCAGACCGCGTGCTGGTATTGCGCGATGGCGTGCTGGTGGGCGAGCTGCCGAGGGCAGAGATCAGCCACGACCGCATGGTCAAGCTGATGATCGGTCGTGACCTCAAGGTGGCCTATGCTGCGCCGAAGCTCGCCAAAGGCGATGTCGTACTGGCGGCGAACGGCATCCGCACTGCAGCCTACCCCACGCATCCGATCAGCATCGACCTTCATGCCGGAGAAATCCTAGGGCTGGCCGGGCTTGTCGGTTCGGGACGCACCGAGCTGGCGCGGGCGCTGTTCGGTGTCGACCCCCGCTATGGCGGCGCGGTGACTCTCGACGGCCAGTCGGTGATGGTCCGCAGCGCGACGGATGCGGTCGCGCGCGGTATCTTTCTTGTGCCCGAGGATCGGAAGGGCGAGGGCATCCTCCTCGACATGTCGATCGCGGAAAACATCAGCCTGCCCAACCTCGAGGCCTTCGCGCCGCGCTCGCTGGTCTCGCCGGGGCTGGAGAAGGCCCAAGCGGAGCGCAGCCGCACCGAACTCGGCATCAAGGCCCCGACGGTCACCACCCGCACGGGCAGCCTGTCGGGCGGCAACCAACAGAAGGTGGTGCTGGCTAAGTGGCTGGCCATGCAGCCCAGGGTGCTGATCTTCGATGAGCCAACACGCGGCATCGATGTCGGCGCCAAGGCCGAGATCTACCGGCTGATGCGCGGGCTCGCCGACGCAGGCGTCGCGGTGCTGATGATCTCGTCGGACATGGAAGAGGTGATCGGCGTGTCCGACCGTATCGCGGTGATGCACGAAGGCCGGATCTCCGGCCTGCTCGAGCGCGCCGACTTCAGCGAAGAGAACGTGTTGCGGCTGGCGGTGGGCAAGCCACTGGCGAAGGCCGGGTGAGGGGAAGATGAACAAGAAGGATCTGGGCCTACTCGCCCTCATCGTCGTCGTCGGGTTCGTGGTTTACCTGCGCAACCCGGCCTTCCTCGGCCCGCAGAACCTCGCCAACACCGCCAATCTGATCGGGCTGTTTGGGCTGTTCGCCATCGGACAAGGCTTCGTCATCATCACCGGCGGCATCGAGCTTTCGGCCGGCTCGATGATCGCGCTGCTCGGCGTGCTGTTCGTCGATCTCGTCGGCGCCAAGGGCGTGCCTTGGCCGATCGCCTTTGCCATCGTCATGGTGCTCGGACTGGCCCTGGGGCTGGCGCATGGGTTGCTGATCACCAAGCTGAAGATGCAGCCCTTCGTCGTGACGCTCTGCGGCTTGCTGATCTATCGCGGCGTGGCGCGCGGCTACACCGCCGATGCCACCGCCGGCTTCCCGTTCGGCAGCGAGTATCCGGGCCTAGACTTCTTCGTCGCCCGCATCGGTGGCATCCCGGTGTCGGTCTACGTGCTGGCGGTGGTGGCAGTGATCGCCTGGTTCACGCTGCACCGCTCGGTGTTCGGCCGCTACCTCTTCGCCATCGGCAAGAACGAGGAAGCGGCCCGCTTCTCCGGCATCCGTACCGACGTGGTGGTCACGTCGGCCTACGTGATCTGCGCCGGGCTGACGGCGCTCGCGGCGATCTTTTTCGCCATGTACACCCGCTCGGTGCAGCCCTCGTCGCAGGGCAATTTCTACGAGCTTTACGCCATCGCGGCGGCGGTGCTGGGCGGCTTCTCGCTGCGCGGCGGCGAGGGCTCGATCGTCGGAGTGATCCTCGGCACGATCCTGCTGCAGGAGCTGCAGAACCTGGTGAACCTCCTCGGCATCCCCTCGTCGCTCAACTTCGCGGTGATGGGTGGGGTGATCCTCGTCGGTGTCCTGGTCGACCAGCAATGGGGCGTGTTCCGGGCGCGGCGGCGCATCGCCGAAGCGGCGCGCAGCAGCGAGGAACTGGCACCGAAACCGGGCGAGTGATCAGCCCTCGACGCGGGCCATCAAACCTTCCTGGCGGATGTCGACATACTGCCCGGCGAGATCGTCGGCCGCGCCGCTCGCCAGCCAGGCGATGACTTTCGCCGGCCGCTCCGGCGGCTGCAGGTTCTCGCGCGGCACGTCGGAGATCTGGTTGATCTTGGCGGCGCGGATCGAGGCCTGCATGTCGGTATCGACGAGCCCCGGTGCGAAGGCGAAGCCGCGGAGCCCGATCTCGGCGCCCTCGAGTTCGATCGAGCGGGTCAGCATCAGCAGCGCCGCCTTGCCGGCACAGTAGGCGGACCAGCCGCTCATCGCGTGGTTGGCGGCGCCGCTGACGACGTTGATGACGCGCCCGCCCTTCAGCGAGGGCCAGAGCGCTGCGACCAGCGCTGCGGGGCCACTGACATTGACGGTCAGGGAGCGGTCGAAGGCCAGCGGATCGAGCACGCTGAATTTCGCCATCGGCTCGATGGTCGCGGCATTGTTGACGAGGATGTCGATGCGTCCGTGCACGGCGAGGGCCGCAGCGGCGCGTGCCGGGATGGCGGCGAGGTCGCCGACATCGAGGGCCAGTTCGCTGGCCTTGCCGCCTTTGGCGGTGACTGCCGCAACGATGTCGGCGCAGTCGCCAAGCTTGCGGCCGGTAGCGATTACGGTCGCGCCAGCGTCGGCCAGCGCCAGCACGGTGGCTGCACCGAGCCCAGCCCGCGCACCGGTGACGAGCGCTACCCTACCTTGCAGTGATCCACTCATTTGGCTGGGCCTCGTTCTGCTGCGGCGCGAACCGCGTCCGCGGTGGGCGTCGAGGCATAGGCCTGGAAACCGCCGGTGATGTTGATCAGTTCGCCGGTGACGAAGCTGGTGTCTGGACCCATCAGCCAGGCGACGCCGCCGGCCACGTCCTCGGGGGTGCACCAGCGATGCAGCGGGATGGTGGCGACCACGTCGGCCTCGAAGTCGTCCCAGCTCTTGCCGAGCTTTTCGGCCTTGGCGCGGAAGGCTTTCTCCATGCCGGTGCCGGGGCCGACGTGGCCCGGGGCGATGGCGTTCACCCGCACGCCGCTCGACGCCATCTCGATGGCGAGGCACTGGGTCAGGCCCCAGATGGCGTTTTTCGACGAAAGGTAGGCCGAGGAGAACGGGTTGCCGAAGCCGAGCTTGGTGATGATGTTGACGATCTGGCCGCTTCGCTGCGCGGCCATGACCCGCGCCGCTTCGCGCGACATCAGGAAGGTGCCGCGGGTGTTCACCGAGAAGATCCGGTCCCAGTCCTCGACGGCGGTTTCCACCACCAGCGCCTGCATGTGGATGCCGGCATTGTTGACGACGCCGAACAGCCCGCCATGGCGCTCTGCGACGGCTTTGACGCCCGAGACCACCGAGGCCTCGTCGCCGATATCGATGATCTCGATATCGCAGCCGATGCTCCGCGCGGCAGCTTCGGCGACCTCGCGGTCGCGGTCGGCGATCACCACCCGGTGGTGCTCGGCAACCAGGCGCTTGGCGATGGCTCGGCCGATGCCGCCACCTCCGCCGGTGACGATGATGGCTCCAGAACTCACGGGGCACTCCAGGCGCGGAACAGGTCGCGCAGTTTCACGGTCTCGGTCAGCACGTCGTCGTGCAGCGTATCGAAATAGCCCTGGTGCACGACTTCGGCAGCTAGCCATCCGTCGTAGCCGGCGTCGCGCAGGGTGGCGAACAGGGCGGGGAAGTTGAGTGTCCCCTGATCAAGCTTGGCCTGCAGGGCACCGGGCCGGGCTTGCCGCAGGTGCACGTGGCCGGCCCAGCGGGCCAGCCCGTCGATCTCGTCCTGCCGGTAGCCCGAAACGGCGAAATGCGCGTAGTCGAGCGCCAGCTTCACCCCGGGTGCGCGCTCGCAGAGCTCGGCGGTGATGGCGGGACTCTCGAGGTAGGAGTGGACGTGCGGTTCGACGCAGACGGTGACACCGGCGTTCGCGGCGAGATCGAGCAGCGGCTTCAGCGACTCGACGGTCTCGGCCAGCGCCTGCGCGCGGCTCTGCGAACCGTTGATGACGCCGGGGAGGATGAACACGGTGGGCGAGCCGGCGGCGGCGCAGAACTTCAGCACTGCGGCAAAGTCGGCAGTGTTGGCGGTTCGGTTCGCGGGGTCGGCGAGGTTGCGGTCGGCAACCGAGTTGCCGAACAAGTGGTAGAGGTTGGACACCGGCAGCGGCAGGCGCTTCCGCACTTCCTCGGCGTAGGCCTCGGGAGCTGCCAGTAACCGCGTCCGGTCGAGCGCCGAGCGGTAGAAGTAGCCGACGTCGACGCCCTCGATGCCGAGCACTTTCGCCAGCCCGCCGACTTCATCGAGCGTCAGCTCGGGGAACGACCAGCTGGTGACGCTGAGCTTCACAGCACGTCCTCCATGTGCCCCGATTTGGCCGAGCGGTACATCGCGTCGAGCAGCACGCTGGAGCGCATGCCGACGACGCCGTCCGACGGGTTCGGCACCTTCCGGCTGCGCGCCAGGTCAACCAGCAGCGTGATCGGCGCCACCTGTTCGTAGGCGCCGGCATCGGGACCGAGATCGGCGATGTGGGTCTTGCCGTCGTGGCGGATCACCTCGACGCGGGCCCGCTCGATGTCGAACAGCATCATGCCTTCGGTGCCGAAGATGCGGATGTCGATCTGGTAGCCGCGCGACTTGGGCACCGTCGCCGAGCCGGAAAGCGCCATGGTGGCGCCGTTGGCGAACTCGACCACGGCCGCGTCGTAGAAATCGACGCCGGCGGGGGAGAGGCCGGTCTTCGCGAACACCTTTGTCGGATCGAGGTCGACGATGCGGAACAGCGCGCCGAGCCCGTGGGTCAGTTGGCCCCAGCCATAACCGCCGGATTTCTTGGGGTCGGCCCAGGTGGAAACGGGCGGGCGGAACAGATGCTCCTTGGTCTCGATCATCGGCTCACCGCCGAACAGGTCGGCCAGCGCCGAAGCCATCTGCGCCACGACATGGCGGACTTCGCCGACCCAGCCGTCCTTCACCAGCTGATGCGCGGTCTCGACGATGGGCCGGAAGTTCCAGCCGTAGGGCAGGATGATCTGGGTCTTGTTGGCATTGGCAGTGGCCAGCAGCGCGCGGGCATCGGCGGCGCTGGTCGCCATCGGCTTTTCGATCAGCGTCGGCAGTCCGCGCGACAGGGCAAGCTGCGCATGCTCGGCATGGAGGATGTGCGGCGAAGCCACCACGACGCCGTGCAGCGTCTCCTTTGCCAGCATCTCGGCCGCGTCGAAATAGGGCTTCACACCGGGGAAGCTGGCGACTACCTTCTCCATGCCGTCGGCATCAGGACGGTTCACCGCGACGATCCCGACATTGGGGTTGGCGCGCAAAGCGGGGATGTGGCTGAGGGTCGCCCACCAGCCGGCGCCGATGACGCCGATATTGACCTTGTCGTTCAAGCTATCCTCCCAAAGGCTGGCGCTTATGCGCTCTTGGCCAGGTAGTCGTGGATGATCTCGCCGGTGACGAGGGTGAAATCGGCGCGCCAGTAGAAGGCTTCCAGCGGCTCGACCACCGGCAGGCGGAACACCGGCGCCTGCGCGTTGGGCCTGAGCTCCACCGTCGCCGGGCCGCGCCAGCACTCGTGCACCTTCACGTCGGTGAGTTTGCGCGAAGTGATCTGGCGGATCGCCGGGGTGCCGTCGATGTGGTTGACCGCCTTGAGGTTCAGGTTGGTGCCGTAGTCGAAATGCGCCCGCATCAGCGCCGGATCGACCGGCTGCTGCTTGTACGGCGTGGTGACGGTGATGACGTCGATGCCGTTGCGCTCGACGCCGCCGACCATAAGGTCGCCGCGGAACTCGAGGAACGGGTTGGCGAGCTTCTTGGGCTGGCCGTGCACTTCGCGCCCGTGCGCCACGCCGCCATCCGAGGCGAGGAACAGGTACGGCGAATAGGCGCCGGAACGGCCGTTCGGCAGCTTCGCGCCGAACATCACGTTGGCCTCGTGATAGGGGCCGATCCAGCTGGTGTCGTTCATCTTGTAGATGTGGACGCAGACCACGTCGCCGGTGGCTTCGACCGGTGGTGGAGCGAGGAACTGCATCGCCTTGGGGTCGGTGCGCCAGAACACCGTCAGCACTTCGGCATTGCGGAAGGTGAACGGGAAGGGCGGGATGAACGGCGCATCCCAAGGGGTGGAGAAGCCGCCTGCGAGAATGTCGGCCTCGGTGACCTTGTCGAGGCCCCAGCGTCTTTCGGTCATTCGTTCTTCGCCTTCATCGCCGCCTCGGTTGACTGCAGCACGTGGTCCATGTGGGTGATCATCGCCTGCCGTGCCGCGGCAGCATCGCGCCGCCGGATCGCTTCGACAATGATGCGATGGTCGGCAATCGAGGTCGAAATGACGTTGGGGGTCTCGGACGCGATCTTCCTGAATTCCTGGCCGAGCACGTTGAGGCTTTGGGCGGCGCGCGACAGGAACTCGTTGTCGGCGAGGTCGCCCAGCCGGCGGTGGAAGGCAGAATCGACGTCGCGATAGCGCTCGGGGTCTAGCTTCACCTCTTCTTGTGCCGCGATCAGAGCATCGAGCTCGTCAAGCGCCACGACATCGCCGCGGGTGGCAGCCAACGCCGCGATCTCGCCCTCGATCAGCCGACGGGCTTCGTAGAGCTTTTCGACCTCGGAGGCGCGCAGGGTGAGGAAGAAGGTCAGCGGCGCTAAGAGGTCCGACGCCTCGAGCTGCGAAACGAAAACGCCGCCGCCGTGCCGGACTTCGATGACGCCAAGCACGGCCAACGCGCGCAGCGCTTCGCGCAGGGTCGGACGTGAGACGTCGAAGGTCTCGGCGAGCTTCCGCTCGGGCGGCAACTGGTCGCCCGGCTTCAGGTTACCGGTGGTGACGAGCCCAAGAATGCGAGCCACCAGCATCTCGGTCAGGCCGGAACGGCGCAGCGGCGCTTCACCGCTGAGGTCACTGATCGGCACTGCTCTGGCTCCCGTAAATGGCCAAGTGGTCTGACCACTTCTTGACCTAGCAGCGCCCTCGGTGCTAGTCAACGCCGGAGAATGCCGAGCCCGCGAAACGGGTCGCCAAGGGAGGGATGCCGTCATGCGCGTGGGCCAGATCACCAGCCACGTGATCCGCTATGCCGACACCAACGACCACGGGAACCTGCGCCAGACGGTGCTGGTGCGCGTCGAGACGGTGGATGGCGCGGTCGGCTGGGGCGAGGGCATCGCCATGTGGCCGGAGGCCTGCTGGGCGACCAAGACGCTGATCGATACCGGCTTCGGCCCGCTGCTCGAGGATGCCGGCGAGATCAGCATCGCCGAGGCGTGGGAGAAGATGCGGGCGCATGCCTGGTGGTACGGCGAGGGCGGCATCGCCTGCTTCGCCTACTCGGCGCTCGACATGGCGCTGTGGGACATCGAGGGCAAGCTGCAGGGCAAGCCGCTCTACGAGCTGCTCGGCGGCAAGGTGCATGACAGCCTGCCGGCCTACTCCTCCAGCCACGTCAACAAGGCGACGCGGGCGCTCTGCGTCGAGGAGATCGTCGGGTTCAAGGCCGAGGGCTATCGCGGTGCCAAGCTCGGCTTCGGCAAGCGCGGGCTCTCCAATATCGGGCAGGATCCGGACAACGACGTCGCCTTCGTTCGTGACTTGCGCGAAGCGCTCGGGCCCGACTTCGAGATCATCGTCGATGTCGGCAACGGGGTGAAATGGGACCGCGAAACCGGCATCGCCACCACCCGCCGGATGGCCGAGTATGACATTGGCTGGATCGAGGAGCCGTTCTACCCGACGCGCATCGACGACTACCGCGCGCTGAAGCAGGCGCTGCCGAACGTGCCGATCGGCACCGGCGAGCGCGAATTCACCGTCACCGGCTACCAGCGGCTGATCGAGACCGGCACGGTCGATGTGCTGGGCGTCGATCCGTCGCGGGCCGAGGGCGTAACCGGGTTTTCGAAGATCGACAGGCTCTGCGGCGCGGCGGGGATCACGCTCAACGCGCACGCCTGGAGCACGGCGATCCTCAGCGCGGCGAGCCTGCACCTGTCGCTGGCTTCGCCCAACGCCCGGCTGTTCGAGTTCAAGCCGATCCCGGTGGTGGTGCAGACCGATCTCGTCGATGAGCCGATCCGCCAGCAGGGCGGGCTGGCGCTTGCACCCACTCGCCCGGGCCTCGGCATCGAGGTGGACGAGCGGGTTGTGAAGGCGCTCAGCCTTGGCTAGGCGCCAGCTCCAGGATGCGCCGGACTTCATCGGCCAGCGCGAGGCCGAGGGTCTTGTGCGCGCCGGCATCGAGGTGGATGCCGTCGTCGTCGCTGGACTTGATGATGCTGCCGGCATCGAAGAAGTGGACGCCATGTGCCTTGGCGACGCGCGCGTACTCGCCGGCGAGTTTCTGCGACTTGGCGGTGCCGCCCTCGAACATCTCGGTGAGCCACGTGAGCTTGGCCAGCGGGGCCGGCGAGACCAGCAACACTTCGGGCGGCAATCCCTCCGGGCCGGCGGTCGAACGTCGCACCATGTCGGCGAGCTTGCCGGCGCCATCGGCGATGTCCCCGGCGGTCATCGACAGCCGCGCCTTCAGGTCGTTGGTGCCGAGCTTGATGATCACCAGATCGAGCGGCATGTGGGTGATCAGCGACACCGGCAGGTAGCGCTCGCCGTTGCGGATCTCGCCCTCGATCGGATCGTCGACGCAGGTGGTGCGGCCGTTGAGGCCTTCCTCGAACACGTTGACGCCGGCGCCGAGCAGCGCCTGCATGATGCGAGGCCAGCGTTGGGTGACGCCGAAGCGTCCACCCGCTCCGCGATACGGCTGGGGTACCGCGCCCCAGGTGTTGGAATCGCCATAAGCCAGCACCGACAACGGTGCGGACGCCTGATCTGCCATTCGGACCTCCCGTTTTTCAGAGGGGTACGGTCCGGAGAGCCGATACGTCAACGAATAATTGGTCTGACCAAATAGCCAGAACTGGCTTGCGCCCGAAAAATGGACGCGATATGAGCTTGGATAATTGGACTGACCAATTGTCCAATGAACGGGAGAGAGAACATGCGACTGAAGAGTCTGCGCCTGGCGGCGATCGCCGGGCTGACGGCGGCCCTTATGTCGGGCGCCGCCTTTGCCGAGGATTTCCACGGCTTCGACCCTCAAAATTTCGACGGCAACATGGTGAGCCCCGAGCAGCTCGCCGCCATGGTGGTCGACGCCATCGCCGCCAATGCGCCGCGCAACGGCCAGAAGCTGACGATCGGCTTTGCCAACCTGGCCCGCGATATCTCGTTCTGCCTCAAGGTGGAGCAGGGCATCATGGCCAACGCCGAGGCTGCGGGCATCGACCTGCAGGTCGCCGACAACCGCCTCGACGGCGCCACCGCGCTCGCCAATGCGGAAAGCTTTCTGCAGCGCAACGTTGACTTCGTGATCGAATTCCAGACCGATGCGAACTTCGGCGCGACGATCATGCAGAAGATGAACGATGCCAACACCAAGGTCATCGCCATCGATATCCCGATGCCGGGCGCTGCCTTCTTCGGCGCCAACAACCCGAGGTCGGGCTTCATGGGCGGCGCGTACCTCGGCCAGGCGGCGATCCAGAAGTTCGGCGCCGACAAGGTGAAGTCCGGTTTCCTGGTGGTCGGCGAGCTGCCGCAGTCCGGCGCCGTGCCGGCGATGCGTACCAACGGGCAGGTGGCCGGGTTCAAGGGCGCGGTCGGTGAGTTCCCCGATGCGCAGGTCATCAAGATCGATACCAAGAACACGCTCGAAGAGAGCTTCACCCAGATGAACAACGTCATCGGGCGGATCCCCGAAGGCGTGCCGATCATGGTGACGGCGATCAACGACCAGGCGTCGACCGGTATGCTACGTGCCGTCAAGCAGGCGGGCCGCGAGGCCGACCTGATCGTCGTCGGCATGGGCGCCGACGAAATCCAGACGATGATCGACGAGCCGGCCTTCGTTGCTTCGGTGGGCTACTTCCCCGAGCGCTACGGCAACTTCCTCGTGCCGCTGGCCCTGATGGAGCTTGCCGGCAAGGAAGTCCCGGACACCGTGCTGATGACTCACTACATGGTCACCGACGGCAATGTCTGCGAGTTCTACAAGGACTTCGCCTGTTCGGCGACGCCGGATGCGATCACCTTCGAGCTGCCCGAGGCCGCCTACAAGGCGCACCTCGAAGAGATCCGCAAGCTCCCCGAGCTGCAGGATTCGCTCAACCTGATCCCGACCAACTGACCCTGATCCGGGACGGTGGCGGTGGCAGCCGTCATCGTCCCGGTCTTTTCTTGTAGGTTTTCGCATGTCCAGCACACCCCGGCTTTCGATGCGCGGCATCGGCAAGTCCTTCGGCGGCGTCCCGGTGCTCACGAACGTCGACCTGACGCTCGAAGCAGGCGAGGTCGTCGCGCTGCTCGGCTCGAACGGCGCGGGTAAGTCGACGCTGGTGAAGATACTCACCGGGCTCTACAGCCGCGACGCCGGGATCGTCGAGGTCGACGGGCAGGCGGTGCTGTTCGGCAAGCCGGCCGACGCGATTGCCGCCGGCGTGAAGCTGCTGCCGCAGGAAATCTCGGTGATGCCCGACCTCAGCGTCGGTGAGAACATCCTCCTGGGCGACCTGCCGATGAAACCCGGCCTCGTGTTCAAGCAGGTCGACTACAAGACCATCCATGTCCGCGCCACGGAACTGCTCACCCAGCTGGGCTTTGAGGCGCTCGATACGCGCCAGGACGTGAAGCGGCTGTCGGTAGCCGAACAGCGCATCGTCGAGATCGCCCGCGCCATTGCCGGACAGGCCCGCATCCTGATCATGGACGAGCCGACCGCCGCGCTCACCGAGCAGGAAGCGGAGCTGCTGTTCGCCATCATCCGCCGGCTCAAGCAGCAGCGCGTCTCGGTGGTCTACATCTCGCACTACATGAGCGAGGTGTTCGAGATCTCCGACCGCATCGTGGTGCTGCGCGACGGGCGCAACGCCGGCGATTTCGTCACAGCGAACACCAACAAGGCAGAAGTGCTGGCCGCGATGCTCGGCGCCACGGCCGGCGATCTCTATCCGACCGAAGCGCCGCCGGCGCCGGGCGCCGATGTGCTTGACGTCAAGGGCTTCGGGGTGCGAGGCAAGCTCAGCGATGTCAGTTTCGCGGTGCGCTCGGGCGAAATCCTCGGCATCTTCGGGCTGGTCGGCTCCGGCGTCGAGGTGCTGGGCCGCGCGCTCTACGGCGCGGTGCACAGCGAGCGCAGCGGCCACGTCACCCTGGATGGCCGGCCGTACCGGCCGTCGACGCCGCAGAACGGCAAGGAATCCGGCATCGGCTTCGTCGCCGCCGAGCGGAAGAAGGAAGGCATCATCGCCGACCTGACGGTGCGCGAGAACATCGCGCTGCCGTTCCAGAACCGCTTCACCCGCGGGCTGTTCGTTTCTACCGAGGCCGAGACCGGGCACGCGCAGAACTGGATCCGCGACCTTGGTATCCGCACTCGGGGACCCGAGCAGAAGCTGAGGACACTGTCGGGTGGCAACCAGCAGAAGGTGTGCCTCGCGCGCTGGCTGGTCGAGGGCGTGAAGCTCTTGATCCTCGAGGAGCCGACGCGCGGCGTCGATATCGGCGCCCGTCGCGAGATTTACGGCAAGCTGCGTGAGCTGACTGCCAAGGGCTACGCGGTGATTATCCTCTCGTCAGACGTCGAGGAAGTCGCCGGCATTTCCGACCGCTCGCTGGTGCTCGACCGCGGGCGGGTCGTCGAAGAATTCCCGCGCGGGGTCACCCCCGCTGCGCTGATGGCCGCCACGGCCGAACCCACCAACACTACTGCCGCCTGAAGGATCGCCATGGCCGCCACCACCGAGACCGCTGTCGCCGCCCCCTCGCTGAAGCGCCGGTTCATGGAGTTGCTCGCCAAGCCCTGGTCGGGCGTCGCCATGCTGCTGGTGTTCTACCTGATCCTGATCGCCGTCTTTTCGATCCTGTCGCCGTTCTTCTTCAACACGCGCAACATGCTGCAGATCGGGCTCAACGTCGCCTATATCGGGCTGATGGCGGCGGCAGGCACGCCGCTGATCATCGCCGGCGGGCTCGACCTGTCGGTCGCGGCGATCGCCGGGCTGACCGGCGTGATGATCTCGCTGTTGGTGGGGCTAGGCGTGCCGGTGTGGGTGGCGGTCGGGCTGGCGCTGGCGCTGGCCGCGGCGATCGGCGTGGCGAATGGCCTCTTCACCACGCGGCTGAAGCTCAACCCGCTGATCACCACGCTCGGCATGATGAGCATCGTCTCGGGCATCGCGCTGGTGCTCACTGGCGGCCTTACTCGACCGCTGATGATCCCGGGCTTCAACTGGATCGGCAACGAGCGGGTGTTCTCGATCCCGATCCCGCTGATCATCATGGTGGTCACCTTCTTCGCCCTATGGTTGGTGATGACCAAGACCAAGTTCGGCCGCTTCATCTATGCGGCGGGCGGCAATGCCGAAGCGTCGCGGCTGATCGGCATCCCGGTCGAGCGCACGGTGATCGTGCTCTATGTGATCTCGGCGCTGGCCGGCGCGGTGGCCGGCACTATCCTCGGCGCCATGCTGGGCGCCGCCGGTCCTAACGCCGCCGGCTCGCAGCTTCTCACCGTCATCGCGGCCATCATCCTCGGCGGCACCAGCCTCAATGGCGGGCGCGGCTCGGTGTGGGGCACGCTGCTGGCGGTGCTGATCCTGGGTACGCTCAACAATGGCTTGACCCTGCTCAACGTATCGAGCTTCTGGCAGGATGTGACGCGCGGCGTCGTCCTGATGCTCGCGGTGAGTCTGGATCAGTTGCGCAATCGCGCCCTGGGTGAGTGATGATCGCAGTGGAGGCTTACGCCCCGATAGAACGGAGCAGTTCCGTCGCCGAGCAGGTGGCCAAGCGCCTGCTCGAGATGGTGCGTACCAAGAGCCTGAAGCCGGGCGACCAGTTGCCGCCGGAGCGCGAGCTCGCGACCTACATGCAGGTCAGCCGTCCGAGCCTGCGGGAAGCGCTGCGCGGGCTGCAGATTCTCGGCGTGCTCAAGATGCGGCAGGGCGGCGGCATCTTCGTCACCGGGCTCGAGGCCTCGGACCTGTTGGGGCCGCTGCAGTTCCTCATCACGCTCGACAGCAAAAACCTCGGCGCGCTCTACGAGAGCCGGCACATGATCGACGGCTCGATCGCCCGGCTCGCCACCGAGCGGATCACCGACGCGCAGATTTTGAGCCTCCACAAGCTGGTCGAGGCACAGACCCACCTGACGCAGGATGCGCTGGGATTTCGCCTCGCCGATACCGAGTTCCACGAGACCATCGCAGCGGCGACCGGCAACACCTTCCTCGTCACCATCTCGCACTCGCTCTACGTGCTGGGGATGGAGTACCGGCGGATCGCCGCCGAAACACCGAACGTGCTCGAACGCTCGCTCGCCGAGCACAAGGTGATCGTCGCGGCGCTCGAAGCGCGTGACGCGGCGGCGGCGGAAGCGGCGATGCAGGCGCATCTGCTCAGTGTCCACCGTTCCACCCTCGAAGTGATGCAGGCCAAGGGCGCCTAACCCCCAGGAGACACGCATGTCCGAGCGCATCGCCTTCCGCATGAAGGTGCATCCCGGCAAGATCGCCGAGTACAAGAAGCGGCACGACGAAATCTGGCCGGAGCTGAGCCAGGCGCTGCGCGATGCCGGCGTCTCCGACTATTCGATCTGGCACGATCCCGAGACGAACGAGCTGTTCGCGACTTTGGTCCGTACCGCCGACCACACCATGGCGGACCTGCCGAAGACCGAGATCAACAAGCGCTGGTGGAAGTTCATGGACGACATCATGGACTACAACGACGACGGCACGCCCCACGTCGTGAACCTGAACCAGGTCTTCCACCTCTCCTGACGCGATCGGCTGCCCTCCCCATGTCCGACTTCACCATCAAGGCCGTGCGCGTTTCGCTCGTTGAGAGCGAGGGGGATGGCGGCGACTATTTCCAGCAGGGCCGCGGCCATTGGCTGATCGATACGCTGATCGCCAACCCGATGTCGGGTTACGCCCAGTACAAGGCCTCGCGCCAGTCCTGGGGCATCGGCGTGATGGGCTCAATCGTCGTCGAGATCGAGAGCGAAAGCGGCGTCACCGGCGTTGCCACCGGCTTCGGCGGCTATCCGGCGGCATGGCTGGTGGCCAACCACTTCACCCGCTTCCTCGTCGGCGAGGACGCGCGCAATACCTCGAAGATCTGGGACCAGATGTTCCGGGCCTCGATGCCGTATGGCCGCAAGGGCATGCCCATCGCCACCATCTCGGTGGTCGACCTGGCGCTGTGGGACCTCGTCGGCAAGCTCCGCGGCGAGCCGGTCTACAACCTGATCGGCGGCAAGTGCCACGACGAGATCAGCTTCTATTGCACCGGACCGGCGCCTGATGCCGTGAAGGCCCTCGGGTTCTGGGGCGCCAAGGTGCCGCTGCCCTACAGCCATTTCGACGGCGAAGACGGGCTGTTGAAGAACGTCGAGTTCCTCACCGCGCATCGTGAGATGGTGGGCCCGGACTATCCGCTGATGGTCGATTGCTACATGGCGCTCACCGTCCCCTACGCCATCCGCCTCGCGGAGAAGACCAAACACCTCAACATCTACTGGTGGGAGGAAGTGCTCCACCCCGACGACATCGAGGGGTTCCGGCTGCTGAAGCAGGCACACCCGACGATCAAGTGGACCACCGGCGAGCACGAATACACCCGCTACGGCTTCCGCCGCCTGATCGAGGAACGCACCATCGATGTGCTGCAGCCCGACGTGATGTGGGTGGGTGGGCTGACGGCGCTGCTACAGATCGCGGCGCAGGCGGCGGCGTACGATATCCCGGTCATCCCGCATGGCTCGGGGCCGTACTCGTACCAGTTCATCGCCAGCCAGCCGGCGCAGTCGCTGTGCGAGTATGTGGCGGCCAGTCCAGACGGGCGATCGATCCGCCCGATCTTCGGCAAACTGTTCACCGGCGAAGACCTGCCTAGGAACGGTCGACTAAAGGTCAGTAGCGCGCCGGGCTTCGGTATGGAAATAGCTGATCGCGGTCTCCTAAAGCCGTTCGCCTGACCTAATAAGAGAGTTTCATGAACCAGATTGATCTCAACGGCCAGGTGGCCGTCATCACCGGCGGTGCGCAGGGCATCGGCTTCGCCATTGCCAAGCGCCTGGTTGCCTCGGGCGCCAAGGTGAGCCTCTGGGACATGAATGCCGACCTGCTCGCCACGGCCAAGGCCGAGCTCGGCGCCGCCGCATCGACCGTCGCGGTCAACATCACCAATTACGACGCTGTGGCTGCCGCCGTGGCGGAAGTCGAAAAGACTCTCGGCAAGCTCGATATCCTCGTCCATTCGGCTGGCATCGCTGGCAAGAACGCCCCGCTCGACGAGTATGATCTCGACGAATGGCGCCGGGTCATCGATATCGACCTCAACGGCGCGTTCTACGTCAACCGCGCCGTGCTGCCGGGCATGAAGGCCCGCAATTTCGGCCGCATCGTCAACATCGCCTCGATCGCCGGCAAGGAAGGCAACCCGAACGCCTCCGCCTACGCCGCGGCCAAGGCCGGCGTCATCGGCATGACCAAGGCGGTGGGCAAGGAAGTGGCGAAGTACGACATCGCCATCAACGTCATCACCCCGGCGACTGCCAAGACCCGCATCCTCGAAGAGCTGAAGCCCGAGTTCATCGACTACATGCTGAGCCGCATCCCGCGCGGCCGCTTCCTCGAAGTCGAGGAAGCCGCCAACATGGTCGCGTGGCTGGTGTCGAAGGAAAACAGCTTCACTACCGCTTCGGTGTTCGACCTCTCGGGCGGCCGCGCCACCTACTGATCGACACGTTGGTCGAATGAAATTGGAGCCGGATCGCCACAGCGGTCCGGCTCTTCTCATATGCGGCCAAGGTCGGCTTGACTAAGTAACCAGACGGTGAATTAGTGGTTGACGCGACCCGCTGGAGGAGTTGGGTGGCGTAACACCCGACGAGGACTACCCCAGTGAAGTACGCGATTGTTGGTGTCGGCGGGCGCCATGCCATGTTCCGCAGGGCGATCACCCAGACCCACGCGGAAGGCAACGACCTGGTCGCCCTGTGCGACGTGAACGAGACGAGGCTGGCCCTGTCGGCCGGCAAGGTCCCCAAGAAGGGCAACGGCATCGCCACCTACGAGGCGGCTGATTTCGAGCGGATGATCGCCGAGCAGCAGCCCGATACGGTGATCGTCACCACCCCGGATTACCTGCATCACGAGTACATCGTCACGGCACTGAAGGCCGGCCGCAACGTGATGACCGAAAAGCCGATGACGGTCGATCTCGCAAAGCTCCGCGCTGTGCTCGAGGCGCAGCGTGAGAGCGGCAAGAAGCTCACCGTCACCTTCAACTACCGCTACACGCCGGCCCGCACGCAGCTCAAGGATCTGCTGATGAGTGGCGTCATCGGCGACATCACCGCGGTGGACTTCCGCTGGTATCTCGATCGCGTGCACGGCGCCGACTATTTCCGCCGCTGGCACCGCTACAAAGAGAAATCCGGCGGCCTACTGGTGCACAAATCCACCCACCATTTCGACCTGATGAACTGGTGGGTCGCCTCGACCCCCAAGACCGTGAGCGCCAACGGCAAGCGGGTATTCTACACGCCCGAGATGGCCGAGGAACTCGGGCTCGGCGGCCACGGCGAGCGTTGCCACGGCTGCCCGGTGTTCGACCAGTGCGACTACCGCCTCGACCTCGCCGGCGACCCGGCACTGCGCGAACTCTACCTCGATGCCGAGGATGACGACGGGTACCTGCGCGACAAATGCGTGTTCGCCGACGACATCACCATCGAAGACACCATGCAGGTGCAGGTGAAGTACGCCAACGACGTGTTCCTCAACTATACGCTGTGCGCCTACAGCCCGTGGGAGGGCCTGGAGATCAAGTTCCACGGTACCAAGGGCGAGCTGACGCACCGGCATGTCGAGGTGCACGGTGTATTCGGCGGCGTGCGCGACAAGGCGCAGGAAGACGCCATGAGCACGACGCTGCACCTCGCTGGCGGCTTGCCGGAAGCGGTCGATGTCTGGGCCGGCCACGGCGACCACGGCGGCGCCGACCCCGTGATGCTGGGCTATCTGTTCGAGCCCGAAAGTATGGAGCCGGACCGCTACAACCGCGCCTCGACCCACAAGGAGGGCGCCTGGTCGATCCTCACCGGGATCGCGGCGAACGCGTCGATCGCGAGCGGGCAGACGGTGGATGTCGACAAGATGCTGGCGGAGGCGGGGATCAGTCTTGCCCGTTAGGCCGGTGCGGGAAGAGTACCCCCCACCCTGTCCCTCCCCCTCGAGGGGGAGGAGACGAAAACACCAGCGTCGGTGTGAGGGTCTCCCTCCCCCTAGAGGGGAGGGGACAGGGGAGGGGGTACGTTTTCCGCTCCGGCGCTTCGGATGCCCTAAGGCCACCACTGCATGCTGCGGCCGATCTCGATCAGCGCGATCACGACCGCCGAGAGCGCCGCGAGCGAGGCCAGCCAGCGTTCGTACCAGTGCAGCCGGTGTCGATGCGTCACGGTCTCGTGGTGTTCCGCCATGGTGTCCCCCAAGCTCCGCCGACGATAGCGCCGCTACACCACAAGTTCCATCCGGTCCGCCGGAAAGCGCGTCAGCATGGCGTGGATCGGGGCGCCGTCGGCGTCGAGATCCACTGCGTCCGACACCAGCACGACTGATCCCGGCGCCAGCTTCAGCGCCTGCGCTTCATCGGTCGTCGCATGCCGCGCCGAAATTCGGGTCGAGCCGCGGGAATAGTCCTCGATGCCGTACCGCTTCAGTGCCGCGGTGACCGACCCGGCCTCCACATAGGCCGCATCGAACCCTGCGAACCGCGCCTCCGGCAGCCAGCCCGTCGCCCGCGCCAGCGGCCGGTCATCGGCGAACGACACCGTCTCCTGCCGGATCAGTCGCGTCCCCGGCTTCACCGCCAGCGCCTCGGCCAGCCGTGCCGTCGCCCGCTCGATCTTCGATGACAGCAACTGGCTGCTGCGCTGCCGTACCTGTCCAGCCAGCCCTTCCGAGAACCGTGTGCGCCGGCCGATCGGATAGCTCAGGCGCCGCGCCTCGGCGACAAAGGTGCCGCGGCCATGCTCGGCACGCAGCACACCTTCTTCCTCCAGCACCGCAAGCGCCCGCCGCACCGTATGCCGGTTGACCCCAAACCGCTTCGCCAGCGTCAGCTCTCCGTCCAGCTTGTCACCACTTTCGAGCTTGCCGCCGATGATCTCGAGGCGGATGGCGTCGGCGATCTGGCGCCACAGCGCTACCCCTCCGGCCGGGGCGATTTCGGTGCGGCTCAAGATTGTCATTGCATCTTCACACGGTCGGCCTATAGCGGGGCGAAACGACAGTACTTGTCTATTTTACTATACAAGTTGGAGCAAGAGCCAATGCAACAGGCGCCTGCGAATAACACCCGGCAGGAGGCGATGGCGGTGTTGAGCCATGCCACGCCGAAGCGGCTCGGCGAGCTCTGGGCCGCTTGGTCCGACAAGCCGGCCTACCACAAGGTGCGTGGCCCCGAGACCGGGCTGGTGATGGTGCGCGGCCGCGCCGGTGGCGGCGGCAACGCCTTCAACCTCGGCGAAGCGACTGTGACCCGCGCCACGGTGCGGCTCGAAACCGGCGAGGTCGGGCACGCCTATTGCCTCGGCCGCGACGGCGACAAGGCGCTGCAATCGGCGCTGTTCGATGCGCTGCTGCAGCGTGATGCCGAAGCGGTTGAGACGCTGGTGCTGAAGCCATTGCGCGAAGAGCAGGCCGCAGCCGACGCAAAGCTCCGCGACGAGACGGCGGCCACCAAGGTCGACTTCTTCACCATGGTCCGGGGAGACGATTGATGGACACCACGATCGAAGGCGGCTTCGCCGACCTGGTGCTGGGCGCGCAGAATGTGTTCCGCGCCGTGATGGATGCGCTGTCCCGTCCCGGGACGGTGCAGTCGATCGCCTCGGATGCCGCACCGCTCGCGCCACTCACGCCCGAACTCGGTGCCGTGGCGCTGACCCTGTGCGATCACGACACGCTGGTCTGGCTCGATCCGGTGCTCGCGTCGAACGAGGCGGTAACCTCCTGGCTCGCCTTCCACTGCGGCGCCCCGCTGACTTCAGATTTCGGTGAAGCGGCATTCGCGCTGGTAACCGATGCAGAGCAGTTGCCGCGCCTCGAAGCCTTCGGACAAGGCACCGACGAATACCCGGACCGCTCGACCACCGTCGTGCTGGCCGCCGGCTCGTCGGTCCAAACCGTCACCCTCAGGGGCCCCGGCATCAAGGACAAGCTCACCACCGAGCTGCCGCTCCCCGGCGGCGATTTCATCGATCAGTGGGCCGAGAACCGCGCCCGCTTCCCAAGGGGCGTCGACCTGCTGCTCGTTCGCGACGGCACGGTTGTCTGCCTGCCTCGTACTACCCGCATTTCGGAGGCTTGAGCCATGTATGTTGCCGTCAAGGGCGGCGAGGCCGCCATTGCCAATGCCCACCGGCTGCTTGCCGATCGCCGTCGCGGCGACCGCTCGGTGCCGGCGTTGCGCCTCGACCAGATCATCGAACAGCTCGGCCTCGCGGTCGATCGCGCTATGGGCGAGGGCTCGCTCTATGACCGCGAGCTTTCGGCGCTCGCCATCATCCAGTCGCGCGGCGACCTGATCGAGGCGATCTTCCTCGTTCGCGCCTACCGCACCACGCTGCCGCGCTTCGGCTATTCGAGGCCGATCGACACCGCCGCGATGAAGATCGAGCGGCGCGTCTCGGCGACGTTCAAGGACCTGCCGGGCGGTCAGCTGCTCGGCCCCACCTTCGACTACACGCACCGGCTGCTAGACCCCTCCATCGCTGCGGGCGCCGAGGTTGACGAAGCCATCGCGCGAGCGAGCGAGGACGAGCACGCGCCGCGGGTCACCGACCTGCTCGACCATCAGGGGTTGATCGAGCCTGACGTGTCCGAGATGCAGGACGAGATCGGCGATCTCACCCGCGAACCCCTGGAGTTCCCGCTCAACCGCGACAGGCGCCTGCAGGCACTGGCTCGTGGTGACGAGGGTTTTCTTCTCGCCCTCGGCTATTCGACGCAGCGCGGCTATGGCCGCTCGCATCCGTTCGTCGGCGAAATCCGCATCGGCGAAGTCGAGGTCGAACTCGATATCCCCGAGCTCGGTTTTGCCGTGAACCTCGGGCGCATCCGGGTCACCGAGTGCCAGATGGTCAATAAGTTCAAGGGCAACGCCAAGGTGCCGCCGCAGTTCACCCGCGGCTACGGCCTCGTCTTCGGCCAGGCCGAGCGCAAGGCCATGGCGATGTCGCTCTGTGACCGCTCGCTGCGGGCCCGTGAACTAGGCGAGGACGTCGAACACCCGGCGCAGGACGAGGAGTTCGTCATCTCGCACTCCGACAACGTTCAGTCGACCGGCTTCGTCGAGCACCTGAAGCTGCCGCACTACGTCGATTTCCAGGGCGAACTCGGCCTGCTGCGCGAAATGCGCGCCGAGCACGACATCGCCGACGAAGCGGAAGCCTACCCGGAGGCGGCAGAATGAACATCGCCAAGTACAACTTCGCCTATCTCGACGAGCAGACCAAGCGGATGATCCGGCGGGCCATCCTCAAGGCCATCGCCGTCCCCGGCTACCAGGTGCCGTTCGCCAGCCGTGAAATGCCGATGCCTTACGGCTGGGGCACCGGCGGCGTGCAGGTCACGGCCTCGATCATCGGGCCCGATGACGTGCTCAAGGTCATCGACCAGGGCGCCGACGACACCACCAACGCGGTGTCGATCCGGGCGTTCTTCGCCAAGGTTGCCGAGGTGGCGGTGACCACCCACACCGAGGAAGCGACGATCATCCAGACGCGCCACCGCGTCCCGGAGGCCAAGCTCACCGAGGGGCAGGTGCTGGTCTACCAGGTGCCGATCCCCGAGCCGCTGCGCTTCCTCGAACCGCGCGAGACCGAGACGCGGAAGATGCATGCCCTCGAGGAGTACGGGCTGATGCATGTGAAGCTCTACGAGGACATCGCCAAGCACGGCCGCATCGCCACGACCTACGCCTATCCGGTGAAGGTCGAGGGGCGCTACGTGATGGACCCGTCGCCGACGCCGAAGTTCGACAACCCAAAGATGCACATGTCGGAGGCGCTGCAGCTGTTCGGCGCTGGCCGTGAGAAGCGCATCTACGCCGTACCACCCTACACCGAGGTGGTGAGCCTCGATTTCGAGGATCACCCCTTCGAGATCCAGCACTTCGAGGAGCCATGTGCGCTCTGCGGCGCGACTGGGGTCTACCTCGATGAGGTGATCCTCGATGACAAGGGTGGGCACATGTTCGTCTGCTCCGACACCGACAATTGCGAGGACCGCCGCGAGCACGGCCATCGCGGCAAGCTCGCCGGCCACGCCCTGGAGGCAGCGGAATGAGCACCAGAGTTTCAGCTACCGAACCGCTGCTGCGGGTCACCGAACTCTCGAAGTTCTACGGCAGCCGCATGGGCTGCGCCGACGTGTCGTTCGAACTTTGGCCGGGCGAAGTGCTGGCCATCGTCGGCGAATCCGGCTCGGGCAAGACGACGCTGCTCAACTGCCTCTCGACCCGGCTGGAGCCGACGTCGGGCCTCGCCGAGTACCGGATGCGCGATGAAGTCTGGCGCAACCTCTACGATCTCAGCGAAGCCGAGCGGCGCTTCCTGATGCGCACCGACTGGGGTTTTGTGCACCAGAACCCGGCCGATGGCCTCCGCATGACCGTCTCGGCCGGCGCCAATGTCGGCGAGCGGATGATGGCGGTGGGCGATCGGCACTACGGCAAGATCCGCTCGACCGCCATCGAGTGGCTGGGGCGGGTGGAGATCGCCGAGGATCGCGTCGACGACGAGCCGCGCGCCTTCTCGGGCGGCATGCGGCAGCGGCTGCAGATCGCCCGCAACCTCGTCACCCACCCGCGTCTCGTCTTCATGGACGAGCCGACCGGCGGCCTCGACGTTTCGGTGCAGGCGCGCCTGCTCGACCTGATCCGCGGGCTGGTCGCTGACCTTGGTCTGTCCGCGATCATCGTCACCCACGACCTCGCCGTGGCGCGGCTGCTGTCGCACCGGATGATGGTGATGAAGGACGGGCACGTGATCGAGCAGGGCCTCACCGACCGGGTGCTCGACGACCCGCGCGAGCCCTACACGCAACTTCTCGTTTCCTCGATCCTGCAGGTGTGACGATGACGGCTCTCCTTTCGGTCGCCGATGTGGCGAAGAGTTTCACGATGCACCTGCGTGATGGTGTTGTGCTCCCCGTGGTCGACGGCGTGGATTTTGAGGTCCGTTCAGGCGAATGCGTGGTGCTCGGCGGTCCGTCCGGGGCGGGCAAGTCGTCGCTGCTGAAGATGGTCTACGGCAACTATGGCGTCGATGCCGGGTCGATCTCGCTGCTCCATCACGGCGAGCAGGTCGATCTCGCGACGGCCAGCCCACGTACCGTGCTCGACCTTCGGCGCGACACCATCGGGTATGTCAGCCAGTTCCTCCGCACCGTGCCGCGGGTGACGACGGTCGATGTGGTCGCCGAGCCGCTCGTGAGTCGCGGCGTCTCCCGCGATGAAGCAACGGCCAAGGCCCGCGAACTGCTGGCGCGGCTCAACCTGCCGGAGCGGCTGTGGTCGTTGCCGCCTGCTACTTTCTCGGGCGGCGAACAGCAGCGGGTGAACATCGCCCGCGGCTTCATCACCCCCCATCCGGTGCTGCTGCTCGACGAGCCGACGGCGTCGCTCGATGCCACCAATCGCGCCGTGGTGGTCGAGATGATCGCCGAAAAGAAGCAGGCCGGCGTCGCGCTGCTCGGCATTTTCCACGATGAGGAAGTTCGCGCCCAGGTCGCCGACCGGATTGTCGACGTCACGCTGTTCGCTGCGAGGAAGGCCGCATGAAGCTCTCGGAAACACCCGTCGTCCACGCGACGGCCGAGGTGCACGACTCCGTGCTCGGCCGCTACACCGAGGTTGGCGCCAACTGCCACGTCAACCGCTCGACGCTGGGGGACTACTCCTATCTCGTCGACGGCACGCAGGTGGCCTACGCCCAGATCGGCAAGTTCGCCAACATCGCTGCGAACGTCCGCATCTATGCTTCGAAGCACCCGATGCAGCGCGCCTCGCTGCATCACTTCACCTACCGCTCCAGCTGGTATTTTGACGGCGAGGAAGACGATGCGGCGTTCTTCGAGTGGCGAGCCGAGAACGGCATCGAGATCGGCCACGATACGTGGATCGGGCACGGCGCGGTGATCATGCCGGGCGTCAAGGTCGGGCACGGGGCGATCGTCGGCTCCAACGCCGTGGTGACCAAGGACGTCGCCGATTTCGCGATCGCGGTGGGCGTGCCGGCAAAGCCGATCCGCCAGCGCTTCCCGGCGCCGATCGCCGATCGCCTGTTGGCGCTCGGCTGGTGGGACTGGAGCCACGACAAGCTGCATCAGGCGCTGCCGGATTTCCGCGCGCTGGAGATCGAGGCGTTCCTCGAGAAGTACGAATAGCCGTCTTTCAACTGTCACAATGCACCTGGGGGCGCGGCTGAACGGCTGCGCCCCCAGTGCTTTGGCGCGCGCTGACATATGCTTTTCCACTGTCATGAAGACGTCACCCAACCTTCACGCGTACTTCGTGTAGCCGCCTTAGGAGTTGGCCCCGTCGATTGGACGGGGTTCCGCGCATGCTGAAGATTTCTCAGGTTACACGTCGCTTCGGCGCCAAGGTGGCGGTCGACAACGTCAACCTCGAAATCCCCAAGGGACAGATGGTCGGTGTCATCGGCCGTTCCGGCGCCGGCAAGTCGACCCTCCTGCGCATGCTCAACCGGCTGATCGATGTCAGCGAAGGCAGCGTCGAGTTCGGCGGCCTCGAAGTCTCGTCGCTGCGCGGCCAGGCGCTGCGCGACTGGCAGCGCGACTGCGCCATGATCTTCCAGCAATTCAACCTGGTGCCGCGCCTCGACGTCATCACCAATGTCATGCTCGGTCGGCTCAACCGCCGCAACACCATCATGAGCCTGCTGCAGATCTTCTCCGAAGAAGAGCAACTGATGGCGCTCAAGGCGCTGGAACGCCTCGATATCGCGCAGACCGCCAGCCAGTGGGCGCAGACCCTGTCGGGTGGCCAGCAGCAGCGCGTCGCCATCGCCCGCGCCCTGATGCAGGAGCCCAAGGTGATCCTCGCCGACGAGCCGATCGCCTCGCTCGACCCGCGCAACGCCAAGATCGTCATGGATTCGCTGCAGGCGATCAACGAGGAGCAGGGGATCACGGTGATCACCAACCTCCATACCCTCGATACCGCCCGAGCCTATTGCGAGCGGATCATCGGCATGTCGGCCGGCCGCGTGGTGTTCGACGGCACGCCCGAGCAGCTGACCACTGAAGTCGCCCGTGAACTCTACGGCGCCGACGGCCTCGAAGAAGCGTTCTCGGAGGAAATGACCTCGACCAGCCTCGAGGCCATCGTCCCCAAGAGGAAGAAGAAGAAGCATGCCGATCTGCCGGCGGGCGCCCTCGAGGCTCCGCTCGCTTCGGCCGGCCTCCCCAACTGAGATTTCCCAGTTTCCGCTCCTGCCGGTCAGCCGCCTGCTCGCGCGGCGCGGCAGGGTGCGGAAAGCCAATCGCGTCACCAAAGGAGACATCCATGTCCGCGATCCGTAACGTCCTGATGGCGACCCTCGCCCTCACCATGACCAGCACTGCGTTCGCGCAGGATGTCTCGGTCCTCCGTATCGGTCTCGACGGTTCCGAGAACGAAGCCGACCAGATCCGCAAGACCGAATGCGTCGCCGAAGGCCTGAAGGTCGCGACCGGCGTGCCGGAAGTGCAGATCTTCCCGTCGCCCGACTATAACGGCGTCATCCAGGGCCTGCTCGGCGGCACCATCGACATCGCCCAGATGGGCGCTTCGTCCTACGCCGCCATCGTGCTGCAGGACCCGGCCGCGGTCGACCCGATCCTGACCACTGCCGGCGCCGACGGCTCGACCGGCTACTACTCGCTGCTGGTCGCCCGCAAGGACAAGGGCTTCACCAAGCTCGCCGACCTCAAAGGCAAGAAGCTCGGCTTTGCCGACCCGGATTCGACCTCGGGCTACCTCGTGCCGAACGTGTCGCTGCCGGCTGAAATCGGCGCTCCGGTGGCCGAGTTCTTCGGCGAGACCGGCTTCGGCGGCGGCCATGAGAACCTGGTTCTCGGCGTGCTCGACGGCACCTGGGACGCCGGCACCACCTTCGGTTCGGGCGTTGGCGACTGGGCCGAGGGCTACACCTCTGGCAACCTCCACACCATGGTCGAGAAGGGTATCCTCGACACCGACGATATCGTCGAACTGTGGCGTTCGCCGCAGATCCCGAACGGTCCGCTGATGGTTTCGACCAAGCTGCCGGAAGACCTCAAGGCCAAGATCCAGGCCTTCTTCCTCGAGCTGCCGACCAAGGACCATGCCTGCTTCGTCGGCTTCTCGGGCGGCGAGAACACCGCTTACGTCGAAGTCGAGCCGGCCTTCTACGACACCATCGTAGCCGCCCGTAAGTCGATCATCGGCGACTGATCCACCAACGCATGAAACGCAAACGGCGGTGCCCTCCCGGTGCCGCCGTTTCGACATCAGGAGCAGGACATGGCGCATATCGCCCACGATCCAGCCGGTGACATCAGCGACGCGACCCGGACCGTCTACGGTCATTATCGCCAGCAGATCCGCACCCGGCGCGTCTATTCCATCATCGCGCTGGTGGTGTTCGCCATCGTGCTGGCCATCTCGCTCAACTTCGCCAACGCGGCGAACTCGGGCAAGTTCTTCGAGCGCCTGCCGTACCTGTTCGATTTCCTCCGCAGCTTCGTGCCGAACGATCCGCTGGAAATTTTCCGGGCGATGTTCGACCAGCCGTCGCCCTATGCCGACGGCTCGATGAAGTACGATTTCACCTCGCAGCGCATGTATTTCACCGACACGCTGTACGTGCCGCACTTCATCTACGAGCTGATCGTCACGGTGAACATCGCCATCGTCTCGACCATCATCGGTGGTGGCCTCGCCTTCTGCCTCTGCTTTTTCGCCGCGACCAACCTTGTCGGCGCCGGCGCGGTGCGGTTCGTGGTGCGCAGGACCATGGAAATCCTCCGCGCCTTCCCGGAGATCGTCATCGCCGGCCTCCTCACTGCAATCCTCTCGATCGGGCCGATCGCCGCGATCTTCGCGGTGTCGCTCCACACCATCGGGGCGCTCGGGAAGCTGTTCTTCGAGGTGGTCGAGAATGCGGACATGAAGCCCGACGAGGGGCTGAGGGCGGTCGGCGCCACCTGGCTCGAGCGGGTGCGCTACGGCATGCTGCCGCAGGTGCTGCCCAATTTCGTCTCCTACACATTGCTGCGCACCGAGATCAACGTGCGCGCCTCGACCATCATCGGCGCGGTGGGCGGTGGCGGCATCGGTGAGGCGTTCCGGCTGTCGATCGGCAACAATCATGCGGCCAAGACCTACGCCATCATCATTCTGCTGCTGGTGACCATCATCGCCGTGGACCAGTTCTCGGGCTGGTTGCGCCGGCGGCTGGTCGGCAACCAGGCCTTCGAATTCGGACGGGGAGCGGCGTGATGACCAACGTGCTGGCAATGGACGACGCGGAACGTGCTCGACTGAAATCCGAGCATGCGGCGGTGCTGCACAAGCCGTGGTGGCAGCGCTGGGCGCTGCTGATCGGGCTCGTCGTGACGGTGCTCTATCTCGGCTTCTGCTACGCCTTCTTCAACGTCGGTCCGGCGTTCGAGAACGGCAAATGGGACCGCGCGGCGCTGTATCTGCAGGACTGGTACTCGTGGCGGGCGCAGCCGCGGCTGAAGTTCGCCGACGGCAAGGTCGAGGCGACGTGGTCGAGCCGCGGCCAGTATCCGGCGGATGCCAAAATCGACTGGCTGACGCCGCAGGCGGACGGCTCGATGACGGTGACTTTTGGCAGCGAGGGTGACCGGCTCGAAGTGGCACCGACGCTGGTCACCGCCTATGTGGGCGGGACCGCGCATGCGATCACGATTGGCGCTGCCACGGCGACCGCACCGGCGGATGCGCCGGGCGCGGTGCGGCAGGATGGCACCAAGGTGATCGTCGACTACGGCTTTGCCGGTCAGGCGGAAGTGCGCACCAACCAGGTCTATGTGCAGCGCCGCTTCCTCGGCTGGTCGAACTTCTGGTTCGATACGCGCTCGGCCTATTGGGGGCTCAACCCGCTCGAAGTGATCGGGCTGATGTTCAGCCCGGAGCGGATCGATCCGGCGCGCTCCAACCTCGATACGGCGGTGAAGGATTTCCTCGGCAACGGGGTGTGGCAGCACGGCGATATCCTCTCCAAGCTCCTGCAGACACTGGTGATGGCGTTTGTCGGAACGCTGCTCGCGACGCTGTTCGCCTTCCCGCTGGCCTTCATCGCGGCGCGCAACATCACGCGGTCGCGGCCGGTGAACTGGCTGATGAAGCGGACGTTCGACCTCCTGCGTTCGATCGACATGCTGATCTGGGCGCTGTTCTTCACCCGCGGCTTCGGCCCGGGGCCGATCCCCGGCATCGCGGCGATCTTCTTCACCGATGCCGGTGCGCTGGGGAAGGTCTATGCCGAGGCGCTGGAGAACGTCGACGACCGGCAGCGGGAGGGCGTCAAGTCGGTGGGCGCATCGGCGAGTGTCGTCAACCGCTTCGGCGTGGTGCCGCAGGTGCTGCCGGTGTTCATCTCGCAGTCGCTCTACTTCTGGGAGAGCAATACGCGCTCGGCCACGGTGATCGGCGCGGTGGGGGCGGGCGGCATCGGGCTGAAACTGCTCGAGGCGATGGGCACCAATTCGGACTGGGACAAGGTCGCGTACATGGTGCTCCTGATCCTCGCCGTGGTGTTCATCTTCGACAACATCTCCAACGCGCTCCGCTCCCGGTTGATCGGGCCGCGGGCACACTAGCCCTCGGGCAGGGCGAGGGGATAAGCCGCATGAGAAAGGCCGCCGTGGTTTCCCACGGCGGCCTTTGCAATAGCTCAGCGCTGAAGCTCAGTTCACGCGCTTGCCGTCCTTGTCGAACAGGTGAACGACCGACAGGTCCGGCGCCACCTTGATCTTGGAGCCCGGCTGCGCGGTGATGCGCTCGCGGAAGATGCCGTTGATCGACTGGGTGCCGAGGCGGCCGATGACCTGGGTCTCGGAACCGGTCGGCTCCAGCACCACGACCTCGATCTCGATGCCGTTCGGATCGAGATGCAGGTGCTCGGGGCGGATGCCGTAAACGGCAGCGTTGGCCGGGGCATTGACGGCCGGCAGCAGGATGCCATCGGTGGTGCGGAACCCGCCATCGGCGGCCGAACCGTTGATGAAGTTCATCGACGGCGAGCCGATGAAGCCGGCAACGAAGGTGTTGAGCGGACGATCGTACAGATCGAGCGGGGTGCCCATCTGCTCGATGATGCCATCGCGCATCACCACGATCTTGTCGGCCATGGTCATGGCTTCGACCTGGTCGTGCGTCACGTAGATGGTGGTGGTCTTCAGGCGCTGGTGCAGTTCCTTGATTTCGGAACGCATCT
>JAESFN010000250.1_pt1 | contig 68272 bp, 61 predicted proteins | sample 9269411 | NCBI WGS metagenome assembly JAESFN01 (sample SAMN14505399, study PRJNA617100) | algae metagenome | isolation source: Iphinoe sp. HA4291-MV1 and co-occurring heterotrophs from trail next to... | place: USA: Maunawili Falls, Hawaii | collected 2009-07-25
TCCCCCGCGCTCGGGTAGTGCGGGCCGGCCGGCCCGCACAACGAGTACTGCCGTACCCGCCCGCTCGGCAGATGCAGGTCGAGGTGGGAACCGGCGGTGTACGGCGGCAGGTCGCCCTCGACCCCCTCGAGCTCGAAGGTCCGGATCCCGGGCCCGACGTCACGAACACCGAGCACCCGGGCGGCCAGGGTCGTGTCGTAGGCTCGGCGCGGGATCTCGAAGGGCTCGGGGCCGCGGAAGAGGCCACGCTCCGGGATGCCGACCGTGCGCAGGATCGACTCCCCGAGAGCCCACACCCGGTGGTACTTGTGGAACGGGACGTGCGGCAGCGCGTGATGGATGCAGTGGTCGGTCTGGCCCAACCAGTAGACCTTGCCGGCGAGGGTCCCGCGCAGCTCGACCGTGCTCTGGAACGGCGCGATCTGCCAGGGGGCCTCCTCGGGGTGCTGGATGTGCGCGAACACCCAGACCAGGACGGTGAGGCCGATCCAGTGCGGGATCAGGAAGCACAACACGAACTCGACCCGGTAGGGCGAGGCGAGGAAGCCCAGGTGGAGTCCGAGGTAGACCGTGAGCATGGCGACGAACCGGATGTTCTCCGACCGGGCGCGGGTGGCCCACAGTTTGGACATCCACCAGTAGGCCCAGATCCACTCCGGGGTCGCCAGGACCAGCGGCAACAGCCACTTGGGGGCAGTGACGAAGAAGTGATCCGGGTCGCGGTCCCGATCGCCGACCCACCGGTGGTGCTCCATGTGCAGGGTCCGGTAGACCGGCGTGGTGATGCCGGGGATGAGCAACGAGCCGGCGATGGTGCCGATGGCGTCGTTGACCCGCTGGTTGCCCGAGGCCGCGTTGTGCACCGCGTCGTGCAGCGGGGTGAAGCAGGCATAGACGGCCAGCTGGTTGAGCAGCAACATCGCGATCACGTGCAGGTCGCCGGCGAGGTAGGCCCACGTGCTGCCGATGAACAGCGCCCACGAGCCGACGGTCAGGATCAGGTGCGGCCACTGCCAGGTCGCCCGGTGGGCGACCTTCTCGTAATCAGGGTCGCGAACGACCTGCGCGAGAACCTCCCGCACGGACGGGTTGGCCGTGATCGTCATGATGAACTCCCGGGACCTGCAGCGTGGGACTACCGTCTACGGGAGACGATGCCCGGATCACCCGCCGCCAGACTAGGCCGCGCGGAGCTAGCATCCGAACCGGGACTGTAGGCGTGCGGATAGTCATCTCGACCGTTGACCGCACAACACCCGCCCAACTATCCACCCTGGATAGATGATCAGGCGATTTGTTAGTCGCCGTGGAGTGTCTGATCGATGATCAGGGCTGCTTCCAGGTCGTAGGTGACATCGGTGATCGAGCTGCCGAGCAACTCCGCTGCCCGGGCCAGCCGGTAGCTCACCGTCTTGGTGTGCACGTGCAACACCTCGGCGGTCCGCGCCAGATTGCGCCCGTTGGCCAGGTAGGCCCGAACCGTGGCCCGCAGCCGGGACGCGGTCTCATCCCGGCGGGCCAGCGCGCCCAGCCGCCCCTCGGCCAGGCGACGCGCCCGCTCGGGGTCGGCGCACAGCACCGCGGCCACCTCGACGTCCCGGTGGCGCACCACCCCGCCACGGGTGGCTCGCGACATCCGGCCGGTGCGCTCGGCCTCGACCGCCTCCCGGTGAGAGCGCCGGAAACCCTCCCGGCCCTGACCCGGTTCCCCCATACCCATCAGCACGTCCGGCAGCGGGACCGCCGCCAACCGATCCAGCACCTCCTCGCGCGGCGCGCCCGGCCAGCCCAACCACGCCCACCACGACCCCTCGCCGATCGGTTGCACCAGCAGCGCGCCACCCTCACCGGCGTCAGCGAGCAACCGGATCGCGGCCCGGGCGTCGGAGTGCTCCCTCTGCGGCGTCGCAACCAGCGCCACATGATGGTCGCCCACCTCGTATCCGAGCCGTCGGCTGGCCTCGACCAGGTCGGCCGGCTGGTCGCCGCAGAGCAGGTCGATGACGTCGCGACCCGACGGCCGCCAGGCGTCGCCCCGGTAGCCGAACGCCTGCCGGCTCTCCTCCACGAGCAGTTCACAGGCGCTGTCGATGAACGCGAACATGCTCGCCGTCGACTGCGCGAGCACCCCGGGCAGCAGCGCCCGGTCGGGGATGCGGGCGTCGACCTCGGCCGCCCACAGCTGCCAGAGCCTCGCATGGCCGACGCGGTAGCCGTGCAGGATCCGGGTGACGTCGCCGCCGTCCGCGATCTGCCGCAGCAACGCGACGGTGCCGACGATCGGCTCGATCAGGTCGACCTCGATGCCGAACGCGAGCATGGCCAGGATGCCCCCGACATTCTGCTCGACCGCGACCCGCACCACCTCGATCTGCTCGGGAGTGTGTTGGGGCGCGAGCCGTGGTTCGGTCTCCAGGATCACCTGCAGCACCGAATCCGACAGCGAGGTCGCCAGCGGCAGCACCTCGAGGGCCACCTTGCGCACGCACTCGGCGACCTGTCCGTCCGTGGCGGCCCGGTCGTCGGTCAGCTCGGGGCTGTCCGCCGGTTCATCTCGACGAGCACCCGGTCCGGTAGACGCGGTCGGGTGCGGCCCCGGACCCGCGCGGGGTCCGGGGCCGGTCGGGCCGTCGTGCCGATCGGTCAGGTGCTCAGGAAGCGAGCATCCGGCGCAGCACGTACTGCAGGATGCCGCCGTTGCGGTAGTAGTCGGCCTCGCCGGGGGTGTCGATCCGGACCACCGCGTCGAACTCGACCTTGTCCCCGCCCGACTTGGTGGCGGTGACATGCACCGTGGACGGCGTGGAGCCGTCGTTCAGCGCGGTGATCCCGCTGATGTCGAAGGTCTCGGTGCCGTCCAGGCCCAGCGACTTCGCCGACTCCCCGGCCGGGAACTGCAGCGGGATCACGCCCATGCCGATCAGGTTGGACCGGTGGATCCGCTCGAACGACTCCACGATCACCGCCTTCACCCCGAGCAGCGAGGTGCCCTTGGCCGCCCAGTCCCGCGACGACCCGGAGCCGTACTCCTTGCCGCCCAGCACCACCAACGGGGTGCCGGCGTCGGCGTAGTGCTGCGCGGCGTCGTAGATGAACGCCTGCGGGCCGCCGTCCTCGGTGAAGTCCCGGGTGTAACCGCCGGACACGCCGCCGTCGACGATCGCGTCGAGCAGCTGGTTGCGCAGCCGGATGTTGGCGAAGGTGCCCCGGATCATCACCTCGTGGTTGCCCCGCCGGGAGCCGAACGAGTTGTAGTCCTTGCGGTCCACGCCGTTCTCGTCCAGGTACTGCGCGGCCGGGGTGCCCGGCTTGATCGCGCCGGCGGGGGAGATGTGGTCGGTGGTGACCGAGTCGCCCAGCAGGGCCAGCACCCGGGCACCGGCGATGTCGTCGACCGGGGCCGGCTCGGAGGCCATCCCCTCGAAGTACGGGGGTTTGCGCACGTAGGTGGACTTCTGGTCCCACTCGAAGGTGCGGCCCTCCGGGGTGGGCAGCGAGCGCCACCGGTCGTCGCCGCGGAACACGTCGGCGTAGCTCTTGGTGAACATGGCCTCGTCGATCGACCCGTCCACCACCGCGTTCACGTCCTCGGTGGAGGGCCAGATGTCCCGCAGGTACACCGGGCCGCCGTCGGTGCCGGTGCCCAGCGGCTGGGTCTCGAAGTCGAAGTCCATGGTGCCGGCCAGCGCGTAGGCGATGACCAGCGGCGGCGAGGCCAGGTAGTTCATCTTCACGTCCGGGTTGATCCGGCCCTCGAAGTTGCGGTTGCCGGACAGCACCGAGACCACGGTCAGGTCGGCCTCGTTGACCGCCGCCGAGACCTCCTCGGGCAGCGGACCGGAGTTGCCGATGCAGGTGGTGCAGCCGTAGCCGACCAGGTTGTAGCCCAGCTTGTCCAGGTAGGGCCAGAGGCCGGCCTTCTCGTAGTAGTCGGTGACCACCTGCGAGCCCGGGGCCATCGAGGTCTTCACCCAGGGCTTGACCGACAGGCCCTTCTCCACCGCATTGCGGGCCAGCAGCGCCGCGCCCAGCATCACCGACGGGTTGGAGGTGTTGGTGCAGCTGGTGATGGAGGCGATCACCACGGCGCCGTGGTCCAGCACGAACTCGCCCCGGGAGTCCGACCGCACCCGGGTCGGCTTGGACGGCCGCCCCTCGCAGCCGTTCGCGGCGGAGTGCACCGGGGCGCTGGACTCGTCGGCGAACGACAGCGCCGGGGCGTCACTGGCCGGGAACGACTCGTCGACCGACTCGTCGACCCCCTTCAGCGGCTCGGCCACCGCGTCGTCGGTGTAGTCGTGCACCGACTTGCGGAACGCCGACTTGGCGTCGGTGAGCTCGATGCGGTCCTGCGGGCGCTTCGGCCCGGAGATCGACGGGACCACGGTGGACAGGTCGAGCTCGAGGGTCTCGGAGAACACCGGCTCGGCTGACGCGTCGTGCCACAGCCCCTGCTCCCGCGCGTACGCCTCGACCAGCGCGATCTGCTCGGGGGAGCGGCCGGTGAGCTTCAGGTAGCGGACGGTCTCCTCGTCGATCGGGAACATCGCCGCGGTGGAGCCGAACTCCGGGCTCATGTTGCCGATGGTGGCCCGGTTGGCCAGCGGCACCGCCGACACACCCTCGCCGTAGAACTCGACGAACTTGCCCACCACGCCCTGCCGGCGGAGCATCTCGGTGATCGTGAGCACCACGTCGGTGGCGGTGACCCCCGGCGGGATCTCCCCGGTGAGCTTGAAGCCCAGCACCTTCGGGATCAGCATCGACACCGGCTGGCCGAGCATCGCGGCCTCGGCCTCGATGCCGCCGACCCCCCAGCCCAGCACGCCCAGGCCGTTGACCATGGTGGTGTGCGAGTCGGTGCCGACCAGAGTGTCCGGGTAGGCCTGGCCGCCCCGGGCCATCACCGTGCGGGCCAGGTGCTCGATGTTGACCTGGTGCACGATGCCGGTGCCCGGCGGGACGACCTTGAACTCGTCGAACGCGCCCTGGCCCCAGCGGAGGAACTGGTAGCGCTCCCGGTTGCGGCCGTACTCGAACTCGATGTTGCGCTCGAAGGCGTCCGCCGTGCCGAAGAAGTCGATCATCACCGAGTGGTCGATGACCAGCTCGGCGGGGGCCAGCGGGTTGACCTTGGCCGGGTCGCCGCCCATCTCGGTGACGGCCTCGCGCATGGTGGCCAGGTCGACCACGCACGGCACCCCGGTGAAGTCCTGCATGATCACCCGGGCCGGGGTGAACTGGATCTCGGTGTCCGGCTCGGCGTTCGGGTCCCAGCCGGCCAGCGCGCGGATGTGGTCGGCGGTGACGTTCGCGCCGTCCTCGGTGCGCAGCAGGTTCTCCAGCAGCACCTTCAGGCTGTACGGCAGCCGCGCGGCCCCGTCCACCGCGGCGAGCCGGAAGATCTCGAAGTCCGAGTCTCCGACGGTCAGGGTGCCTTTCGCGCCGAAGCTGTCCGGGTGGGCCGGGCTGGTGTTGGAACCGCTGGTACTCACGTCGCGTCCTCTCCTGCGAGGGCCGGGTGGGCCGGTCGGGCGGGCCGGGCCCCGGGTGGTGGTGGGGGCAGTCTTGCAGCACCCCGTGGATCGGGCGGCCTGGGAGGCCTCACCTCAAACAGTACGCTCGTACTGTTTAGTTGTCGAGCCGACCCGTGAGTGGATAGTCGCGCTATAGCACTACTAATCACTCACGGGGCGATCTCGCCACTGCCTCGGCGGACGAGGGTGGTCGGGACCAGGCGGGCCGACGGCGGGCTCTCGTCGCCGGCGATCCGGGCGAAGAGCAGGTGGGCTGCGGTGCGGCCGATCAGCGCCGGGTCCTGGGCGACCACGGTCACCGCCGGTCGCAGCAGGTCGGCCAGCGGGAAGTCGTCGAACCCGACCAGCGCGACCCGATCCTGCGCGCGCAGCCGGCTCAGCGCCCGCACGGCGCCGATGGTGATCAGGTTCTGCGCGGTGAACAGCGCGGTCGGCGGGTCGGGCCGGCCGAGCAGGGCGGTGGCCGCGCCGTCCGCCGCCGTGCTGTCCAGCAGGTCGTGCGCGACCAGGCCCGGGTCGGCGTACAGGCCGGATTCGGCCAGGGCCTCGAGGTAGCCGGCGTAGCGCTCGCGGGCCGTGGCGATGCCGGCGCGGTCGCCCAGGTAGGCGATCCGGCGGTGGCCGACGGCCGCCAGGTGGCGCACCGCCTCCGCCGCGCCCAGCCGGTTGGTGCTGACCACCGAGTCGACGTCCAGGCCGATGGCCGGCCGGTCCAGGCAGACGATCGCGGTGCCGGCCCGCTGCTCGGCGGCCAGGTAGGACTGATCCGCGCCGGTCGGGACGAGCAGCAGGCCGTCGGCGTGCCGGGCGCCGAACTCCTTGGCCAGCGTCTGCTCCCGGGTCGGATCGCCGTCCAGGCTGGCCGAGAACACCAGCACACCCAGCGGTACCGCGACGTCCTCCACCGCCCGCTGCACGGCCGCCGAGAAGGGGTTGGCGACGTTCTCCAGGAGCAATCCGATCGAGGCCGTCCTGTTATCCGCCCGGCGCAGGGTTCGAGCTCCGACGTTCGGCCGGAAGTCGAGTTCCTCGATCGCCGCGCGGACCCTGACCGCCAGGCCCGCGGAGACTCCGGCCTCCTCGTTCACCACCCGGGAGACGGTCTTGAGGCTGACCTGGGCCCGCGCGGCCACGTCCCGCATGGTGGGGCGGCGTTCGGTGGCGGGCGGCGTCCTCGGTCGGCTCATCGTGGGGGATGGTCGACGCCTCAGACATCGTTGTCAAGCCTGGGTCGTCAATCACCCGTTTGCCGTGGACCTCGTGCCCGATTGCGCTTGCACACCGGCCCGAAAGGCACCACGCTGCCTTGACAACGTTGTCTGATTCGCGATGTGCACACTCAACGAAGAGGAGAGGTCCGCAGACCATGAACCAGGTACGCACCACCCGGCGGACGGTCGCGGTGCTGGCCGTCGGCGCGCTGGCGGCGCTCTCGCTCGTCGCCTGCGGCGGTGACTCCGGCGGCAGGCCGATCGTCGGCCTGATCACCAAGACCGACACCAACCCGTTCTTCGTGAAGATGAAGGAGGGTGCGCAGAAGGCCGCCGACGCCAACGGGGTCGAGCTGCAGACGTTCGCCGGGAAGAAGGACGGCGACAACGAGGCCCAGGTGCAGGCCATCGAGAACCTGATCTCGGCCGGCGCCAAGGGCCTGCTGATCACCCCGAACGACTCCAAGGCCATCGTCCCGTCGCTGGACAAGGCCCGGCAGGCCGGGATGCTGGTGGTCGCGCTGGACACCCAGACCGACCCGCCGTCCGCCGCCGACGCCACCTTCGCCACCGACAACTTCCAGGCCGGCGTGCTGATCGGCCAGTGGGCCAAGTCCAAGCTCGGGCCGGCCGCCGGCAGCGCGAAGATCGCCCTGCTGGACCTCAGCGCCGAGGGGGTGTCCGTGGACGTCCAGCGCGACCAGGGCTTCCTGCAGGGCTTCGGGATCGACGTGGCCGACAAGGCCCGGATCGGCGACGAGTCCGACCCCCGGATCGTCGGGCACGCGGTGACCGACGGCGCCGAGGCCGGTGGCCGCACCGCGATGGAGACGCTGCTGCAGAAGGACCCCGGCGTCAACCTGGTCTACACGATCAACGAGCCGTCGGCCGCCGGCGCCTACCAGGCCCTCAAGGCCGCCGGTCGGGACAAGGACGTCACGATCGTCTCGGTGGACGGCGGCTGCCCCGGGGTGGCCGCGGTCAAGGGCGGTCAGCTCGGCGCGACCTCCCAGCAGTACCCGCTGAAGATGGCCCAGGACGGGGTGGCCGCCGTGGCCGCGTTCGCCAAGGGCGGCGCCAAGCCGGCGCCCACCGCCGGGAAGGACTTCACCGACACCGGCGTCACTCTGGTGACCGACCAGGCCCAGGCCGGCGTCGAGTCCAAGGACACCGGTTTCGGCGCCGCGAACTGCTGGGGGTGAGCCGATGACCGAGACGGCAACCGTGCCCAAGCCGCCGGCGGACGGTGACTTCGACGACCGACGGCCCGCCACCCCGCTGGAGCGGATCCAGGAGGTGTTGCACTCCAACCCGATCCTCGGACCGACCGCCGTACTGGTGGTGGCCATCGTGGCCTTCGCCATAGTCAACCCGCGGTTCCTGTCCGCGCCCAACCTCGGTCTGGTGCTGGCCCAGGTCACCGTGGTCGCCACCCTGGCCCTGGGGCAGACGCTGATCATCCTGACCGCCGGCATCGACCTGTCGGTGGGCGCGATCGCGGTGTTCACCTCGATCCTGATGGCCGGCATGTCGGCCAAGCTCGGGGTACCCGGGGTGCTGGCGCTGCTGATCGGTCTGGTCCTGGGCACCGCGATGGGGGCGCTGAACGGCCTGCTGGTGACCCGGATCAAGCTGCCGCCGTTCATCGTCACCCTGGGCACGCTGAGCATCTTCCTGTCGCTCAACTCGGTGATCTCCCGCAGCGAGACCATCCGGGGCACCGACATGTCCCCGGTGCTGACCTGGACCGGGAACACCTTCGGGCTCGGCGGGTTCCGGATCACCTACGGCTCGCTGCTGATGCTGGCGCTGTTCGGGGTGTTCTTCTACGCGCTGAGCAACACCGCATGGGGCAAGCATGTCTACGCCACCGGCGACGACGTGGAGGCCGCCCGGCTGGCCGGTATCCGCACCGACCGGGTACTGCTGTCGGTGTACCTGGTGGCCGGGCTGATCTACGCGGTCGGCGCGTGGATCCTGATGGGCCGGCTCGCCTCGGCCAGCCCGAACGTGGCCGGGGACCTCAACCTGGACTCGATCACCGCCGTGGTGCTCGGCGGGACCAGCCTGTTCGGCGGTCGGGGCCTGGTACTCGGGACGCTGGCCGGCGCGCTGATCGTCGGCGTGCTGCGCAACGGGTTGACCCTGGGCGGGGTGGACGTGCAGTGGCAGGGGTTCGCGATCGGGCTGCTGGTGCTGGTGGCGGTGGCCCTCGACCAGTGGATCCGGAAGGTGAAGCGATGAGCACAGCCACCCGAACCCCGGTGCTGCAGGCCAAGGGCCTGGTCAAGCGGTACGGCCCGGTCACCGCGATCGCCAGCGGCGACCTGGAGCTCTACCCGGGGGAGATCCTCGCGGTGATCGGCGACAACGGGGCCGGCAAGACCAGCCTGATCAAGGCACTCTGCGGGGCGTTGATCCCGGACGCCGGGGAGATCCTGCTGGACGGCAAGCGGGTCAACTTCCGCAACCCGATGGACGCCCGCAAGGCCGGGATCGAGACGGTGTACCAGTCGCTGGCCGTGTCGCCCGGGCTGGACATCGCGGACAACCTGTTCCTCGGCCGGGAGGAGCGCAAGCCCGGGATCCTGGGCTCGGTGTTCCGGATGCTGGACAAGAAACACATGCGGGCCGAGGCGGCCAAGCACATGAGCGAGCTCGGGGTGGCCACCCTGCAGAACATCGGCCAGGCGGTGGAGAGCCTGTCCGGCGGGCAGCGGCAGGCCGTCGCGGTGGCCCGGTCGGCGGCGTTCGGCAGCAAGGTGGTGATCCTCGACGAGCCCACCGCCGCGCTCGGGGTGAAGGAGGGCAACCGGGTGCTGCAGCTGATCCGGGAGGTCCGCGACCGGGGCCTGCCGGTCATCCTGATCAGCCACAACATGCCGCACGTGTTCGAGGTCGCCGACCGGATCCACATCCAGCGGCTCGGCCGGCGGGCCACGGTGATCACCCCGCGGTCGCACACCATGTCCGAGGCGGTGGCCATTATGACCGGCGCGACGGAGCCGCCCCCCGCGGTGGCGTGATCCAGCCGCGTAATCCGGTGGCGTGATCCACCTAGGGTGGCGCCATGGCCGCCACCGACCCACCGACGGAGACGGACGGGCCCGACTGGTGTCGGGCCCGTCGGCTCGCGTTCCGGCTGGTCTTCCTGTACGCGGGGCTCTACGGCCTGTGCTACCTGGTCCCGCTCGGTCTGCCCGCGCTCGCGGCGCCGGTGCTGGACCGGCTCAGCCGCGCGGTGTTCGACCGCCCGGTGGTCGCCAACCCCACCGGCAGCGGTGACACCTGGCTGGACTGGATGACGGTGTTCACCGTGGCGGCGGTGTCGGTGGTCGGGGCGCTGCTGTGGTCGCTGCTCGACCGCCGGAACCGGGCGTACCCCCGGTTGTTCGACGGGCTGCTGGTGTTCGTCCGGTTCACCCTGGCCGCCACCATGCTCGGCTACGGCTTCGCCAAGGTGCTGCCGCCCCGGCAGTTCCCGCCCACCTCGCCGGGCGAGCTGATCGAACCGCTGGGCTCGATGTCGCCGATGGGCCTGATGTGGACGTTCATGGGCCACTCCGTGCCGTACACGGTGTTCGCCGGCGCGCTGGAGGTGCTCGGCGCGCTGCTGCTGTTCGGCCGACGCACCGCGCTGCTCGGGGCCCTGGTCACCGGCGGGGTGATGGCCAACGTGGCCATGCTGAACCTGTCCTACGACGTCCCGGTCAAGCAGTACTCGCTGCACATCGTGGCGCTGTGCGGGCTGGTCGCCGCCCCGCACCTGGGCCGGCTGCTCCGGTTCTTCGTGCTCGACCGGGATCGGCAGCGCCGCCGGGGGTTCGCGGTGACCGGGGCGGTGGTGGCCGCGCTGCTGGTGGCGATCGCGCCGGCGGTCCAGCTCGTCCAGGGCGCGGCACTGCGCGACCGGGTCGCCGCCGGCCCGCACGACGGGGTCTACGACGTGGTGGACATGTCGCTGGACGGCCGGCCGGTCCCGCCGCTGCTCACCGACCCCGAGCGGTGGCGCCGGGTGGGCCTCGGCCGGGGTGGGTTCCGGGCCCTGACCACCACCGACGAGCTGATCCCGGCGGCGGCGCGGCAGGACCCGGCCGGCACCGCGCTCACCCTCACCGACGCCGACGGTGAGCACCGGTGGAGCGTCGCGCGCACCGGGGACGGGCTGGTGGTCGAGGGGCCGCTGCGCGGGCGGACGGTCCGGGCCACGCTGCGCCGGCTGGACGACGCCGCGTTCGTGCTGCCGAACCGGGGCTTCCGCTGGGTGCAGGAGTACCCGTTCAACCGATGAGTGACCGGTGTCTCCCGGAGATCGGCCGACCTGGCTAGGCTCCGGTGAGGTTTCTCAGGTTCGTCCAGCAGTGAGAGGTGTGCGCGCCATGCAGGTGCCCCTGATCGTCAACGACTTCAGCGCCCGGGCCGAGACGGTGTTCCCGGAGTCCATCGCCGTCGTCGACGAGCCCGACCAGCCGGCCGACGCCGTGCCCACCACCAGCTACGGCGAGCTGGCCCGCCGGATCCGGGCCTGGCAGGCCGGGCTGGACGAGCTGGGCGTGGCCGAGGGCGAGCGGGTGGCGGTGGTCAGCCACAACTCGGCGCGGCTGTTCGAGCTGCTGCACGCGGTGCCGGCCAGCGGGCGGATCTGCGTGCCGATCAACTTCCGGCTGCGGCCCGAAGAGGTGGCCTTCATCGTGCGGCACTGCGGGGCGACGGTGCTGCTGGTGGACCCGGAGCTGGACGAGGCGCTGCGCGACGTCACCGCCGACCACCGTTTCGTGCTCGGCGCGGAGACCGAGGCGCTGATGCGTTTCGACGTCGAGCCCCGGCCCTGGTCCAACCCGGACGAGAACGCCACCGCCACGATCAACTACACCTCGGGCACCACGGCCAGCCCGAAGGGGGTGCAGCTGACCCACCGCAACATCTGGGTCAACGCGGTCACCTTCGCCATGCACACCCGGGCCTGGGAGCGGGACGTCTACCTGCACACGTTGCCGCAGTTCCACTGCAACGGCTGGGGGATGCTCTACGCGATGGCCGGGCTCGGCACCAAGCAGATCATCATCCGCAAGATCGACGGTGCGGAGATCCTGCGGCGGATCGAGGAGCACGGGGTGACCATCCTCTGCGCCGCCCCGGCAGTGGTGGCCGCCGTGCTGGACGCGGCGAAGAACTGGGACGGCGAGATTCCCGGGCGCGGTCGGGTCCGGGTGGTGTGCGCCGGCGCCCCGCCGCCCAGCCGCACCATCCAGCGCATCGACGAGGAGCTGGGCTGGGAGTTCCTGCAGATCTACGGGCTGACCGAGACCTCCCCGCTGCTCACCTTCAACCGGCAGCGGCCGCAGGACGACGACCTGTCCAGCGAGGAGCGCGCCCGCAAGCTCAGCCGGGCCGGGGCGCCGGCCCTGGGTGTCTCGCTGCGGATCGCCGACGGCGGCGAAGTGCTGGCCCGCTCCAACGTGGTCATGGAGGGCTACTGGGAGAACCCGGACGCCACCGGCGAGGCCCTCGAAGACGGCTGGTTCCACACCGGTGACGGCGGCACCATGGACGACGAGGGCCACCTGACGATCTCCGACCGGAAGAAGGACGTGATCATCACCGGTGGTGAGAACGTCTCGTCGATCGAGGTGGAGGACACCATCTTCAGCCACCCGGCGGTGGCCGAGGTCGCGGTGATCGGGGTGCCCAGCGAGAAGTGGGGCGAGACGATCAAGGCGCTGGTGGTGCCGGAGCCGGGGGCCGAGGTCACCGAGGCCGACGTGATCGCGCACTGCAAGCAGCGGCTGGCCGGGTACAAGGCACCCACCTCGGTGGAGTTCCGCGAGGAGATCCCGCGCACCGCCACCGGCAAGATCCAGAAGTTCAAGCTGCGCGAGCCGTACTGGAAGGACCAGGAGCGCCAGGTCGGCTGAGGCGTTAACCCGGCTGGTGGTATCGATGTCACTGACGGTGTCGCTACCGGGTTTTCGGGTCGCCGGATGAGAGTCTCTGCACGTCTGGAGCATCACGGACGTGTGGAGGCGGCTCGTGCGTTCGGTACGGAGGCAGGCGCAGCGCGCTGTCACCGTCGCCGCGCTGCTCGTCGCCACCCTGGTCACCGGTAGCGGGACAGCCTTCGCGGCCCCGACGCCGCCGAGCCCGACCCCGCCGCCCAACCCGTCCGACCAGCAGCTCGACAAGAGCAAGAAGGACGTGGCCGGGGCCTCGGCCCAGGCCGGCCGGCTGACCGGGCAGCTCACCCAGGTGCAGGCCAAGGCCGACGAGCTCGGGGCGAAGCTGGAGGACCGGCAGGAGGAGGCCAAGGAGGCCCTCGACGCCCAGCAGAGCGCCGAGGACGCCGCCCAGACCGCCGCCCAGAAGGTGCGGACCACCCAGGCGGAGACCGAGGCGGCGTCGGCGGCGATCGAGGAGGCGCACCGCAAGCTCGACGAGTTCATCACCGCCGCCTACCTGCAGGGGGTGGACGCCGGGTCGCTGGGGTTGCTGATCGAGGCCTCCGGGCCGGACGACCTGGTCCGCCGGGCCGAGCTGACCGAGGCGCTGGCCACCGACCAGCGCGCCGCCCTGGACTCGCTGCAGCGGGCCCGGGTGGCCAAGGCCAACGCGGACTCGCTGGCCCGGGCGGCCGAGGAGCAGGCCCGGGCGGCCGCGCAGGCCGCGGCGGCGGCCAAGCGCCAGGCCGACACCCAGGTCGACTCCGCCGAGTCGGCGGTCGAGGCCGGGCAGATCGAGCTGGACAAGGTGGAAGCGCTGAAGGCCGACATCGAGGCGCAGCTGGAGAAGCTCAGCGCCACCGACGCCGGGCTGCGCGCCCAGCGCCAGCGCTACCTCGACTACCAGGCCGAGCTGGCCAGGCAGGCGGCGGCCGCCGCCGGCCGGGTGCGTTCGGCGGCCACCGGCACGGTCGGCGGGGTGATCGACCGGGCGCTGAGCATGATCGGGACGACCTACGCCTGGGGCGGCGGGAACGGCAGCGGACCCACCCGGGGCATCCGGGACGGCGGCGTCGCCGACCGCTTCAAGGACTACCGCAAGACCGGGTTCGACTGCTCCGGGCTGATGCTCTACGCGTTCAAGGGGGCCGGCATCGGGCTGCCCCGGTACAGCGGCAACCAGTACAACGCGGGCAAGAAGGTGCCGCTGTCCCAGATGCAGCCCGGGGACATGCTGTTCTGGGCCAACGGCAAACGGATCCACCACGTGGCGCTCTACATCGGCGACAACAAGATGGTCGAGGCGCCGTACTCCGGGGGCAAGGTGAAGATCAGCCCGGTGCGCCGGGACGGCCTCATGCCCTACGCGACCCGGATGCTCTGACTCGATCGCGGAAGCTTCACCGGGGTCATACCGGCGGCACGGTTCGCTGCACCCGATAGACCGGTGTGGACTGCCGGTCGAGGGGAGTGAGTGGTGACCAATCCGGAGCAGACCAGCGACGCGGCGGCCGGTCAGAACCCGGCCAGCCCGGCCCGGGAGGGTGAGCTGCTCGAACGCACCGTGTTCGAGGTCAAGCGCATCATCGTCGGCCAGGACCGGCTGGTCGAGCGGATGCTGGTCGGGCTGCTGGCCAAGGGCCACCTGCTGCTCGAGGGCGTGCCCGGGGTGGCCAAGACCCTCGCGGTGGAGACGGTGGCCAAGGTGGTCGGCGGCAGCTTCTCCCGGCTGCAGTTCACCCCCGACCTGGTGCCCGCCGACATCCTCGGCACCCGGATCTACCGCCAGGGCCGCGAGGAGTTCGACGTCGAGCTCGGCCCGGTGGTGGCCAACTTCGTGCTCGCCGACGAGATCAACCGGGCGCCGGCCAAGGTGCAGTCGGCGATGCTGGAGGTGATGGCCGAGCGGCACCTGTCCATCGGCGGCCAGACCTTCCCGATGCCCGACCCGTTCCTGGTACTGGCCACCCAGAACCCGATCGAGAACGAGGGCGTCTACCCGCTGCCCGAGGCCCAGCGCGACCGGTTCCTGTTCAAGCTGGTCATCGAGTACCCGAACCTCGAGGAGGAGCGGGAGATCATCTACCGGATGGGCGTCGAGGCGCCCGCCCCGGAGCAGGTGCTCACCCCGGCCGAGCTGGTCCGGCTGCAGGGCGTGGCCTCCCGGGTGTTCGTCCACCACGCGCTGGTCGACTACGTGGTCCGGCTGGTCGTGGCCACCCGGACCCCGGCCGAGCACGGCCTCACCGACGTCGCCGGCTGGGTGTCCTACGGTGCCTCGCCCCGGGCGTCACTGGGCATCGTCGCGGCGGCCCGGGCGCTGGCCCTGGTCCGCGGCCGGGACTATGTGCTGCCGCAGGACGTGATGGACGTGGCGCCGGACGTGCTGCGGCACCGGCTGGTGCTGTCCTACGACGCGGTGGCCGACGCCGTGCCGATGGACCACATCCTCTCCCGGGTGCTGCAGACCGTGCCGTTGCCGCAGGTCAGCTCGCGCCCGCAGTACGCCTCCGCCTGAGGACCTCGTGACGGCACCGCGCGACTTCCATCACGACGCCGCCGCCCCCAGCCTGTCCGACGGGCGGTTGGAGGCGGCGCTGCGCACCCTCGAGCTGACCGTCAAACGCCGGCTGGACGGGCTGCTGCAGGGCAACCATGTCGGCCTGGTGCCCGGGCCCGGCAGCGAGCCGGGGGAGGCCCGGCCCTACCAGCCGGGCGACGACGTGCGCCGGATGGACTGGGCGGTCACCGCGCGGACCACCGTCCCGCACATCCGGGACTCGGTGGCCGACCGGGAGCTGGAGACCTGGATGGTGGTGGACCTGTCGGCCAGCCTCGACTTCGGCACCGCCGCCTGCGAGAAGCGGGATCTGGCCGTGGCCGCCGCGGCCGCCGTCGTGTACCTCACCCAGGGTGGGGGCAACCGGATCGGCGCCCTGGTGGCCACCGGCGGGCACACCGCCCGGATCCCGGCCCGGGGCGGCCAGCAGCACGCCCGCGGCCTGCTGCGCCGGATCGCCCGGACCCCTCGCGCCACCGAAGGCACCCGGGGCGACCTGGCCGCCGCCGTGGAGATGCTGCGCCGCCCCCCGCGCCGGCGCGGCCTGGCCGTGGTGATCTCAGACTTCCTCGGCGACCTGACCTGGGAGCGGCCGCTGCGGGCGCTGTCCGCCCGGCACGACCTGCTGGCCGTCGAGGTGCTCGACCCGCGCGACCTGGAGCTTCCCGACGTGGGCACCGTGGTGCTGGCCGACCCGGAGACCGGGCGCCAGCGGGAGATCGACACCAGCCCGCTGCTGTGCCGGGAGTTCGCCGCGGCCTCCGCCGAGCACCGCGAGCAGGTGGCCACCGCCTTCCGCCGCTGCGGGGCCGCACACCTGGTGCTGCGCACCGACCGGGACTGGATCGCCGACGTGGTCCGGTTCGCCGTCGCCCGCAAGCGCCAGTGGTCCGACCCGTCCTCGCCGATGCCGGTCAGCCAGGGCGGCCGCCCGGGGGTGCTGTAGATGTCCTTCACCGAGCCCTGGTGGCTGCTGTTGCTGCTGGTCGTGGGCGGGTTGGTGTTCGTCTACCTGCGGCTGCAGAAGCGCCGCCAGCGCGACGTCATGAAGTTCACCAACCTGGAGCTGCTGGAGAAGGTGGCGCCGCGCCGCCCGAGCTGGCAGCGGCACGTGCCGACCGCCCTGGTGCTGGTCGCGCTGGCGCTGCTGTCGGTGGCGCTGGCCGGGCCGACGGCGGAGGCCAAGGTGCCGCGCAACCGGGCCACGGTGATCCTGGTGATCGACGTGTCGCTGTCCATGGAGGCCACCGACGTCACGCCGAGCCGGCTGGTGGCCGCGCAGATCGCCGCCAAGAGCTTCGCCGACCAGCTGACCCCGGGCATCAACCTGGGGCTGATCTCGTTCGCCGGCACGGCCGCGGTGCTGGTGTCGCCGACGGCCGACCGGGACCCGGTCAAGCGGGCCATCGACGGGCTGAAGCTGTCCGAGTCGACCGCCACCGGCGAGGCCATCTTCGCCGCCATGCAGTCCATCGACAGCTTCTCCCAGGGCCTGACCGGTGGCGCCGAGGGGCCGCCGCCGGCCCGGATCGTGCTGATGTCCGACGGCAAGCAGACCCTGCCCGGGCCGGACGGGGAGAACGAGCCGCGCGGGTCGTTCACCGCCGCGCACAAGGCCTCCGACGCGAAGATCCCGATCTCCACGATCTCCTTCGGCACCCTGCTCGGCCGGATCGAGCTGCAGGGGCATGCGGTCCCGGTCCCGGTGGACGACGACTCGCTGCGCCGGATCGCCCAGATCACCGGGGGGTCGTTCTTCACCGCGGCCAGCACCGAGGAGCTGCAGAAGGTGTACAGCACCCTCGGCGAGGAGATCGGCTACGAGACCCGACGGGTGGACACCAGCCGCCCCTGGCTGATCGCCGGGGTGCTGTTCGCCATGGCCGGCCTGGGCACCGCGTTCGCCTTCGGCCGCCGCCTGCCCTGACCCTGCGTTCGACTTGTGAGGCTGGTCCCCGAACGCGCCGGTAACCGCGGGCGTGGATAGCCTGGCCGCCGTGAGTCGAAGCGTGCTGGTGACCGGAGGCAATCGAGGGATCGGGCTGGCCATCGCCCGGGCGTTCGCCGAGCAGGGCGACCAGGTCGCGGTCACCCACCGCGGCTCCGGCGCCCCGGACGGTCTGCTCGGGGTGCGCTGCGACGTGACCGACGCCGAGAGCATCGATGCGGCGTTCGGCGAGATCGAGGACAAGCACGGGCCGGTGCAGGTGCTGGTCAGCAACGCCGGCATCACCGACGACACGTTGCTGATGCGGATGAGCGACGACCAGTTCACCCGGGTCGTGGACGCCAACCTGGCCGGCTCCTACCGGGTGGCCAAGCGCGCCGCCCGGGGCATGCTCCGGGCCAGGTCCGGGCGGATGATCTTCATCTCCTCGGTGGTCGGCCTGCTCGGTTCGGCCGGCCAGGTCAACTACGCGGCCAGCAAGGCCGGCCTGGTCGGGCTGGCCCGGTCGATCGCCCGCGAGCTGGGCAGCCGCTCGATCACGGCGAACGTGGTGGCCCCCGGCTTCGTGGAGACCGACATGACCGCCGAGCTTCCGGAGAAGCGCCAGCAGGAGATCCTGGGCGCCATCCCGCTCGGCCGGTACGCCGCCGCGGCCGAGGTGGCGGACGTGGTCACCTGGCTGGCGTCCGACGCGAGCGGCTACATCACCGGTGCGGTCATCCCGGTGGACGGCGGATTGGGGATGGGGCACTGATGGCGGGCATTCTCGAGGGCAAGCGCATCCTGGTCACCGGGGTGATCACCGATGCCTCGCTGGCGTTCCACGTGGCCCGGGTGGCCCAGGAGCAGGGCGCCACGGTGGTGCTGACCGGGTTCGGCCGGATGCGGCTGGTCGAGCGGATCGCCCAGCGGCTGCCCCAGCCCGCGCCGGTGATCGAGCTGGACGTGTCCGACCAGGCCCAGCTGGACTCGCTCGCTTCACGGGTGAGTGAGCACGTCGACGGCCTGGACGGGGTGCTGCACTCGATCGGCTTCGCCCCGGCGTCCTGCCTGGGGGAGGGCGCGTTCCTGGCCGCCCCGTGGGAGGACGTCGCGCAGACCATCCAGGTCAGCGCCTACTCGTTCAAGTCCCTGGCCATGGCCTGCAAGCCGCTGCTCGGCCCGGGCGCCTCGGTGGTCGGCATGGACTTCGACAACCGGCAGGCCTGGCCGGCCTACGACTGGATGGGCGTGGCCAAGTCCGCGCTCGAGTCGGTGTGCCGCTACCTGGCCCGCGACCTGGGCCCGGACGGGATCCGGGTCAACCTGTGCGCCGCCGGACCGGTGCGCACCATGGCCGCCAAGTCCATCCCCGGGTTCGCCGCGTTCGAGGAGGCCTGGGACGGCCGGGCCCCGCTGGGCTGGGACGTCACCGCCGCCGAGCCGGTGGCCAAGACGGTGTGCGCCATGCTGTCGGACTGGCTGCCGGTGACCACCGGGTCCATGGTCTGGGCCGACGGCGGCTTCCATGCCATCGGAGTCTGACGGGCCCTCGGGGTCTGACTTCCAGGCTCTGCTGGTCCTGTCCTTCGGTGGCCCGGAGGGCCCGGACGACGTCCTGCCGTTCCTGGAGAACGTCACCCGGGGCAAGGGCGTGCCCCGGGAACGGCTGCTCGAGGTGGCCAAGCACTACGACCACTTCGGCGGGGTGTCGCCGATCAACCAGCGCAACCGCGACCTGGTCGAGGCGATCTCGGCGGTGGTCGACCTGCCGGTGTACTTCGGCAACCGCAACTGGCACCCGCTGATCGAGGACACCGTGGCCCGGATGGCGGCCGACGGCGTGCGCCGAGCGCTGGTCTTCGCCACCAGCGCCTGGGGTGGCTACTCGGCCTGCCGGCAGTACCACGAGGACATCGCCCGGGCCCGCGCCGCCGTGGGCCCCGAGGCGCCCGAGCTGGTGAAGCTGCGGCACTTCTACGACCACCCGGAGTTCGTCGCCGCCGTCGCCGACGGGGTCCGCGCCGCGCGCACGTCACTGGGGTCCGACGGTCCGGGTGCCCGGCTGGTGTTCACCGCCCACTCGGTGCCGACGGCCGCCGACGCCGCCGCCGGCACCCCGGCCGAGGGCGGCCACCGGTACTCCCGCCAGGTGGCCGAGGCGGCTCGCCTGGTCGCCTCGGCGGCGGACGGGTCGGGGGCCGGGGCCGCCGAGCACGACGTGGTGTGGCAGTCCCGGTCCGGCCCGCCCGCCGTGCCCTGGCTGGCGCCGGACATCGTCGACCACCTGGACACCGTGCCCGAGGGCGGGGCGAGCGGCGTGGTGGTGTGCCCGGTCGGGTTCGTCAGCGACCACGTCGAGGTGCTGTGGGACCTGGACAACGAGGCGCACGCCCGGGCCAAGGAGCTCGGCCTGGCGTTCGCCCGGTCGGCCACCGCCGGCCCGCACCCCCGGTTCGCCGGGATGGTCGCGGAGCTGGTGGCCGAGCAGGTGTCCGGGGCCCCCGCCCGCCGGCTGGGGTCGGAGCCCGCCGCCGGGTGCGGCGTGAACGGCGTCCCGTGCGCCCCGGACTGCTGCCTCCCGGCCCGCCGCCGGCCCGAGCGCATCCCCGGCCTCCGCGACCGCTAGTTCCCGATCACGCCAGCATGGCCGCGACGATCTTGTCGGCGACCCGCTCGGGGTAGCCGTCCTCGATGGCGGTCCGGGTCACCAACGTGCGCCAGTACACCGGACCGGCCAGGAAGTCCAGGTTCAGCTCGACATCGGTGTCCTCGGCCAGCTCGCCGCGCTCGATGCCCCGGCGGATGATGCGGGCCGCGCTCTCCCGCCGCGCGTCCCGGATCGGGGCGAGCACCGTCTCGGCCAGCTCCTGGTTCCGCGCGACCTCGGCCAGCAGATCGGGGCCGATCCGGGAGACCAGCCGATTCCGCAACGCGGCCAGCGAGCCGCGAACGAAACCGGCCACGTCCTCGCGGAGGCTGCCCGTGTCGGGCGCCTCCACCGCGTCGATGGCGACCCGTGACACCAACTCGGCCGTCATGTCCTGCTTCGAGGACCACCGGCGGTAGATCGCCGCCTTACCGGTCCCGGCCCGGCGGGCCACCGCCTCCAGGGAGAGCCGGCCGTATCCGACCGCCGCGAGCTCCTCGAAGTAGGCCTGGCGCAGCGCGTTCGTGACGTCCTCCTGCAGCACCGGGCCGCCGGGGCGGCGTTGCGGCGCGGGGTCGGCGGTCGCGTTCATGCGAGCACCTTAGCCGAGACGGAACGGTTGCGTCTCGATTGGTGGCCGAGTAGGTTGGCTAGTCGAGACGGTACTGATCCGTCTCGACTAGGAGGAAGCACCGATGAGGTTCCTGTTCGACGACGAGTCGTTCTCCTTCGAGACCCTGCGCGCGGCCGGGTTCGCGAACTATGGCGGTGCCGACCTCGGCGAGATCATCGTCACCGCCCAGGCGATCACCGACGGCGACGAGCACGGCTGGCATCGGGCCTGGACGGCCACGGCGGAACGGGTGCGCGGAATCGCCGAGGCGTCGCGGGCGGCCGGCCACCGGGTGAGCGCACGCGAAGCGTTCCTGCGGGCGTCGAACTACTACCGCACGGCCGAGTTCTTCCTGCGCGAGCACCCGGCGGACGATCCGGAGGTCGCCCGCCTGTCGCGGCTGTCGCACGACACGTTCGCCGCGGCGGTCCAGCTGTTCGACACCCCCGTCGAGGCGATCGAGATCCCCTACCAGGACACGACCCTCCCCGGCTACCTGTACCTGGTCGACGACTCCGGCCCGCCGCGCCCGACGATCGTGTACACCAGCGGCTACGACTCGACCCTCGAAGAGTCCTACTTCGCCATCGCCGCGGCCGCACTGCGCCGCGGGTACAACGTCCTGGCCTTCGACGGGCCCGGCCAGGGCGCGGCCCTGCGCAACCAACGGTTGGTGTTCCGCCCGGACTGGGAAGCCGTGACCACCCCGGTCATCGACTACGCCGTCGGGCGCCGCGAGGTCGACCCCGATCGGATCGCGCTGTTCGGCTACAGCCTCGGCGGCTACCTGGTCGCCCGATCCGCGGCCTTCGAACGGCGGATAGCCGCGCTCATCCTCGACGACGGCGTCTTCGACTTCCACCAGGCCTTCGCCGCGGTCCTGCCCCCGCCGCTGGCCGCCTGGATCGCCGAGCGGCGCGACGACGTCGCCGATCCGGTCCTCGGCATGCTCACCGCCGCCAGTACCCAGGTCCGCTGGGCGCTGCGCAACGGCACCTGGGTCATGGGCGTCGACTCGTTCGCGGAACTGGTCCGCCGGACCCGCGAGTACACCCTCGACGGAGTCGCCGAGGACATCACCGCGCCGACCCTGATCCTGGACGCCGAGAACGACCAGTTCCTCAAGGGTCAACCGCACGAGGTGCAGAAGGCACTGGTCAACGCCACGACCACGCTGGTCACGCTCACCGAGGCCGAAGGAGCGGGCGAGCACTGCCACATGGGCGCGATGGGCCGCACGCACCAGGTCATCTTCGACTGGCTGGACACCACTGTCGGCGCCAACAGCTGAACCTGGGGGAGGGGGAGGCTAGTGGTGGCCTATGCCGGCCAGGACGCGGACGGCTTCGGCGACGGCGGCGCGGCGGGCCACCCGGACGGCGGTGGCCAGCGGGCGGAGCGCATCGGTGCGGGCCTGCGCGGCGTCGGCGGTCAGCGCGCCACCCGGCTCGTCGACCGAGGCGGCGGCCAGGATGGCCTCCACCTCGTCGGCGTGCTGCAGCACCCGCAGCGCGTTCGGCGGCATACCGTCCGGCCACAGCGAGCGGGGCCGTGACCGCAGCGCGTTCTCGATCTCCTGGCGGACTCCGGGCCGGTGCCGGGCCACCCCGAGCGAGGTCAGGATCGACGCGGACTTGCGCACCTGGTCACGCAGCGCCTGCTCGGACTCGCCGAGCGGCAGGTGCTCCTCCGGCGGTACCGGTTCCAGCACGGAGTGCACGGTCCACCGCATCAGGCCCTCGGCGATCGGGGTCGGCACCAGCCCGTAGCCGATCTCGGGCAGCAGCACGCCGTGCCCGGCCTCCATCGCCGCGCGGCTGAACGTTCCGGTCGTGGGCATGCCGCCGAAGTCGCCCGGCACCGGCAGGGCCACCCGGGCCTGCCCCGAGGTCGCCCCGCCCAGCCGGCGCACCGCGGCCAGCAGGAACGTCACCGAGGTGGCCGGCGAGCCCGGACCGGGTAACTCGGTCACCACCGCGGTCGAGTCGTCGGCGGCGACCACGTCGTGCGCCTCGGCCCACGGCTCGAGCGCGTCGAGCACGTCGTCGGGTGCGGCGGCGCCGGCCAGCCAGGCCGACAGCCACACGGTCATCGTCGCGGAGGCGCAGGACACGGCGTCAGGTTAGAGGCCGACGCCCGGCGTGGCATCGCGGCCGACCGGGTGACGCGTGGGAATGATGGGCCCTCATGACCTCCCGACGATACGCCGATCCGCTCGCCACCGGACCGTTTTCCGGTTCGCGTCGACGCGCCGAACCGCCGACCGTGTCCGGGGAGCCGGGTCTGGTGCTGGAGGATCCGGTGTCCGGCTTCTGCGGGGCGTTGATCGGCATCGGCAAGGACGGCGCGGTCCTGGAGGACGCCAAGGGGCGCCGCCGGGTGTTCCCGCTGCGGCCCGGGGCGTTCCTGCTCGAGGGCCGCCCGGTCACCCTGGTCAAGCCGGCCGCGCCGAAGGCGGCTCCGGTCCGCTCGGCCTCGGGCTCGGTGCGGGTGGAGGGGCTGCGGGCCCGCACCGCGCGCGGTGGCCGGATCTGGGTGGAGGGGCTGCACGACGCGGAGCTGGTCGAGCGGGTGTGGGGGCACGACCTGCGGGTGGAGGGGCTGGTGGTGGAGCCGCTGCACGGCATCGACGACCTGGCCGGGGCGGTCGCCGGGTTCGCCCCCAGCGCCGACCGCCGGCTGGGCATCCTGGTCGACCACCTGGTCACCGGCACCAAGGAGACCCGCACCGCGGCGACCGTGCAGAGCCCGCACGTCCTGGTCACCGGGCACCCCTACGTGGACGTCTGGCAGGCGGTGAAACCCGCCGTGGTGGGCATCCGGGCCTGGCCCGAGGTGCCCCGGGGCCAGGACTGGAAGACCGGGGTGTGCACCGCGCTGGGCTGGGGCGAGCCGGCCGACGGCGCGCGCCGGGTGCTGGGCGCGGTACGCGGCTGGGGGGACCTGGAGACGCCGCTGGTGACCGCCGTCGAGCAACTGATCGACTTCGCCACCGGCGCGCCCTGGAAACGCCCTCACGGGCGCCCGGGTTCTGGCAGCATGGGTGCATGACCGAGGCGGTGATCTGGCTGATCGCCGGTCTCGCGCTGCTCGGCCTCGAGTTGCTCACCGGCACGTTCGTCCTGGTGATGCTCGGCGGTGGCGCGCTGGCGGCCGCCGGCTCGGCCGCCCTCGGCGCCCCGGTCTGGGTGAACGTCCTGGTGTTCGGGGTGACGTCGGTGGCGCTGCTGGGCGCGGCCCGCCCGGCCCTGACCCGGCGGGCCACCCCGGCGCTGGAGGCGCACGACAACTCGCCGGTCGGCGCGTCCGGTGTGGTGGTCGTCCGGGTCAGCCTGGACACCGGCCAGATCAAGATCAACGGTGACCTGTGGTCCGCGCGGGCGTACCACCAGAACGAGGTCTTCGAGCCCGGGGAACGGGTCACCGTGCTGCACCTGTCCGGGGTGACCGCGATGGTCGGTCCACCCCTGTAGAGCGGAGAGATCATGGAAGCGTTGGGTGGAGCGGTGCTGGTCCTGTTCGTGATCTTCGTGCTGGTCGTGATCGTCACGGTGGTCAAGTCGGTGCTGATCGTGCCGCAGGCCTCGGTGGCGATCGTGGAGCGGCTGGGCCGGTACAAGGGCACCAAGGAGGCCGGGCTGACCTTCCTGGTCCCGTTCATGGACAAGGTGCGGCAGCGGGTGGACATGCGCGAGCAGGTGGTCACCTTCCCGCCCCAGTCGGTGATCACCCAGGACAACCTGACCGTGCACGTCGACACCGTCGTCTACTACACGGTGATCGACCCCAAGTCCGCGCTGTACGGGGTGGCCAACTTCATCGACGGCGTGCAGAACGTCACCACCACCACGCTGCGCAACGTGGTCGGCGGGCTCAGCCTGGAGCAGTCGCTGACCTCCCGCGAGCAGATCAACACCGCGCTGCGCGGCGAGCTGGACGAGGCCACCCACCGCTGGGGGATCCGGATCAACCGGGTGGAGATCAAGGCCATCGACCCGCCGCCGTCCATCCAGGACTCCATGGAGCGGCAGATGAAGGCCGACCGGGAGAAGCGGGCGATGATTCTCACCGCCGAGGGCCAGAAGCAGGCCGCGATCCAGAGCGCCGAGGGGCAGAAGCAGGCGGCGATCCTGTCGGCGGAGGGCGCCAAGCAGGCGGCGATCCTGAACGCCGAGGCCGAGCGGCAATCCCGGATCCTGCGCGCCCAGGGCGACCGGGCCGCCCAGTACCTCAAGGCCCAGGGTGAGGCCAAGGCGATCGAGAAGGTGTTCCAGGCGATCAAGTCGGGCCAGCCGACGCCGGAGCTGCTGGCCTACCAGTACCTGCAGACGCTGCCGCAGATGGCCCAGGGCGACGCGAACAAGATGTGGGTGGTGCCCAGCGACTTCGGCAAGGCGCTGGAGGGGTTCACCCGGATGCTGGGGGCGCCCGGCGAGGACGGGGTGTTCCGCTACCAGCCCAGCCCGGTCGACGCGGAGTCCAACGGCAGCCGGCCGGAGGACGACGACGAGGCGCTGGCCGAGTGGTTCGACACCAGCTCGCACCCGGAGGTGGCCAAGGCGGTGGCCCAGGCCGAGGCGGAGGCCCGCCAGGAGGTGCCCCCGATGACCGCCCCCGTGGACGTCCCCGAACAGGCCTAGACGGTCTCGGCGGGCGGCCGGTCGCTGATCGTGTGCGCCCGGACCGCCCACCAGCCCAGCACCAGCACCAGCAGCACCTCGGCCAGCCCGAGCAGCCGCTCGACGGCACCCAGCGGGAACACCCGCCACCAGGCGCGCCCGGTGAGCACGTTCACCGCGACGGCGTAGAACAGCGGGCCCAGTGCCAGCACCGACAGCGCGGCGGTGAACCGGGTCCAGGCCGCCGGCCGCCGCCAGGCCGGGTTGCGCCGCCCGGCCCGCGCGGCCAGCAGCGCCCCGGCCGGCAGGGCGAGGAACGCGGCCAGGCTGGCGTACCGGTGCACCAGGCCGCCGACGCTCGGGCCGACCGCCCAGTTGGTCTTCTCGAATGCCACCACCGCGCCCATCCCGACGCACCACACCGCGAGCAGCAGCGTGGCCGGCTCGAACGGCTTCAGCACCCCGGCCCGGACCAGTCCGGCGGTCACCGCCGCCGAGCCCACGGCCAGGGCCAGCACGGCGGTGTCGAACAGCCAGCCGTTGGCGCCCAGGGCGTACTCGGAGATGGTCCGGGTCATCGGGTTGACCCCGCTGCTCGGCGGCAGCACGTGCAGCAGCGCGACCAGCGGCAGGCTGACCGCCACCAGCGCGGTCCCGACGGCGGCCAGCCGGGCGGTGCCGGCGGGTAGGGACGGGTCGCGGAACACGTCCGCGGGTAGCGACGTCACATCCGGCCAACGACCGCCGGCCGCGCGGTGTTCCGGAGTGTGACCTCGGACGGACTCCGGGGTGGGGGCCTCAGACGGACTCCGGGGTGGGGGTCTTCGCCCACCGCTCCTCGATGCGGCCGAAGCGCCACACCGCCAACGCGACGGCCCAGGCCGCCACGAACAGCCCGACGATCAGGAAACCGACGATCTCCAGGTTGAGCCCGCCGATCCAGGCCAGCGGGCCCGACTCGATGGCCAGCCGCTCGGTCAGCAGGCCGACCAGGACGATCATGCCGATGATCAGGGCCACGGCGACCGACAGGATGGTGACGGTCAGGTTGTAGAAGACCTTCCGGATCGGTTTCAGGAACGCCCACCCGTAGGCCCGGGCCATGAACACGCCGTCCGCCGTGTCGAACAGGCTCATCCCCGCCGCGAACAGCACCGGGAGCACCAGGATGGCGTACCAGGGCAGGGTGAACGCGGCGGTACCGGCGGCGAGCACGAGCAGCGCGACCTGGGTGGCGGTGTCGAAGCCCAGCCCCATCAGCAGGCCGACCGGGTAGAGATGCCACGGCCGGGTCACCTGGCGGGTCAGCCGGCTCAACGCCCGGGCCATCACCCCCCGGTTGTTGAGCTGGCGTTCCAGCTCGGCCTCGTCGAACTCGCCGGCCCGCATCCGGCGGAACACCTTGCCGATGTTGATCGCGGCGGCCAGGTTCGTCAGCCCGATGAGCAGCAGGAACCCGCCGGCCGCGAGGGAGCCGACGATGCCGAGGGTCTGCAGCATCGACGAGTTCTCGTCCTGGACCGGGCCGGCCAGCGCCCGGAAGCCGAGCGCGAGCAGGAACGCCAGCCCGAACACGACCGAGGAGTGGCCCAGGGAGAACCAGAAGCCGGCGCCGAGCGCGGGGCGGTTCTCGCCGACCAGCTTCCGGGTGGTGTTGTCGACCACGGCGATGTGGTCGGCGTCGAAGGCGTGCCGGACGCCGAGCAGGTAGGCGGTCACGCCCAGCCCGACGCCGAAGACCCCGGCCGAGCCCAGGCTGATGCCCTGTGGCGCCACGAGCAGGACGAGCACACCCCACCCGAACAGGTGCAGCAGGAGGATCACCACACCCATGCCGATGATCGATCTCCAGTCGCCGGCGCTGAGTTTGCCCAGCGTATGCGGGGTGTGTTCGGTCATGGCCGCTCCTGGATCGCCGATGTCACCGGTTCGGGTGATGAAAGCCGATGGTAAGCGCCGCCCTCTCTCAGCTGCAATAACCTGGCATCTGAGTCTCAGTCGCGACCGGCCGTTCCACGGGACGGTCCGACCGGGCGGCTCGGCGCCCGGACGTGCGAGGATCGCACGCGTGACGATCGACGTGGACCTGGTGCCGCCCACCGCGACGTTGCCGCCGGAGGCGGAGGAGCTGCGGTCGGAGGTGCGCGCCTTCCTGACCGGGGCGCGGGCGGGTGGTGCCTTCGTGCCGCATTGTGACGTGTGGCTGTCGGGGTGGGACGAGGAGTTCAGCCGGGAGTTGGGCCGGCGGGGTTGGCTGGGTATGACGGTGCCGGTCGAGTACGGCGGGCGGGGGCGCACGCCGTTGGAGCGGTATGTGGTGACCGAGGAGTTGCTGGCGGCGGGGGCGCCGGTGGCCGCGCACTGGATCGCCGACCGGCAGATCGGGCCGTCGCTGCTGCGGTTCGGCACCGAGGAGCAGAAGCGGCGTTACCTGCCGCGGATCGCCGCTGGGGAGTGTTTTTTCGGGATCGGGATGAGCGAGCCCGACTCCGGTTCCGACCTGGCGTCGGTGCGGACCAAGGCCGTCCGGGTGGATGGTGGTTGGCGGGTGTCCGGCACTAAGGTGTGGACGTCGGGGGCGCACCACGCGCACGCGTTCTTCGCGCTGGCCCGCACGGCCCCGCCGGAGGGTCGTAACCGGCACGTCGGGTTGAGCCAGTTCATCGTGGAGCTGGATTCGCCGGGGGTGGAGATCCGGCCGATCCTGCTGCTCACCGGGGCGCACCACTTCAATGAGGTGGTGCTGGACGGCGTGTTCGTCCCGGACGGGCTGGTGCTCGGGGAGATCGGTTCCGGTTGGCACCAGGTGACCTCCGAGCTGGCCTTCGAGCGCAGTGGCCCGGAGCGTTTCCTGTCCACGTTCCCGCTGCTGAGCGCGTTGGTCGGGGAGTTGTCCGGGCGGGCGGACTCGTTGGGCGCGGCGGGGTTGCGGGAGCTGGGGTCGCTGGTGTCGCGGGTGTGGACGCTGCGCCGGTTGTCGCTGGGTATCGCCGGGTTGCTGTCGGCCGGTGGTGCGGCGGACGTGCCGGCGGCGTTGGTGAAGGATCTGGGCACCCGGTTTGAGGGTGAGGTGATCGAGGCGGCCCGGTTGCTGGTGTCGATCCCGCCGGACCCGGGCGCTCCGGAGGGGAGTTTCGCCCGGTTGCTGGCCGAGTCGGTGCTGCACGCCCCGGGGTTCACCTTGCGGGGCGGGACGAACGAGATCCTGCGTGGTGTGGTGGCTCGGGGATTGGGGCTGCGATGAGTAACGAGCTGGTCGACACGCTGCGCGCGGTTTTCGCCGACCACCCGGCCGACGTCGCCGACGGTTTCCCGGCCAAGCTGTGGTCGACGCTGGAGGACCTCGGGGTGACCCGGCTGACCCTGCCCGAGGTGGCCGGGGGCTCCGGCGGGGAGCTGGCCGACGCGGCCGCGTTGCTGCTCACCGCGGGTGAGGCGGCCGCCCCGGTGCCGCTGGCCGAGACCGACCTGGCCGGGTGGCTGTTGCACAGCGCCGGCCTGCCGGTCCCCGCGGACGGCCCGCTCGCGGTGGCCGTCCCGGTGCCCGGGTCGGTGTCGCTGTCCGGGGGTGGGGTGTCCGGGGAGCTGGGCCGGGTGTCGTGGGCCCGGCACGCGGCGCGGATCGTGGTGCTGGCCGATCGGCGGGTGCTGTCGGTGCTGGCGTCCGCGCCGGGGGTGACGATCACCGAGGGCACGAACCTGGCCGGGGAGCCCCGGGACCGGGTGGAGCTGCGTGATGTGGAGGCCGAGACCGGGCCGGTCGGCGCGCAGACCGCCGAGTTGCTGGCTCGTCGGGCCGCGCTGGCCCGGGCGCTGCTGATCGCCGGGGCGGCCACCGGGGCGCTGCGCCAGGCCGTCCGGTATGCGGGGGAGCGGGAGCAGTTCGGCCGGGCGATCGGCAAGTTCCAGGCCGTGCAGCAGCAGCTCGCGCTGGCCGCCGCCGAGGTGGCCGCCGCCCGGGCCGCGGTGGACGCCGCGGTGCAGGTCGCCGCCGGGTCGGACTTCTCCGGGGACGCGGCCGGGCTGGCGGTCGCGGTGGCCAAGGCCCGCACCGGGGAGGCGGCCGGCATGGTGGCCACCATCGCCCACCAGGTGCACGGCGCGATCGGGTTCACCCAGGAACACGCCCTGCGCCACGTCACCACCCGGCTGTGGGCCTGGCGGGACGAGGACGGCGACGAGGCCTACTGGAACGCCGAGGTGGCCCGCCGGTCCCTGGCCGCCGGCGCCGACGGGCTCTGGCCGCTGGTCACCCGCTGACCGGTCGTGAGTGGTCGGTAGCGCCATGGCGGTACCCACCACTCACGAGGGCGGTGCTACGTACAGTGAGTACTTGCCTCTCTGGCCGGGCCGGTGCGACCATGCTCGTACGGCCCGACGAGGGGAGACGCTGTGGTCAGCAACAGGGTGCAGACGTTCTGTCTATGGTCCGGGGTGGCCTTCCTGGTCAGCTACCTCGCCTTCTTCCTCGGGGTGGCCGGCTACATCCCGCCGAGCCCGCCGTCCTGGGACCCGCAGACCGTGGCGGCCTTCTACGACGAGCACCGGTACGCGATCCGGGTGGGGCAGGTCGGCGCGCTGATCGCGTCCACCCTGCTGTTCCCGTTCTGGTGTCTGATCACCGCGCACATCGGCCGGATCGAGCTGCGCCGCAACCGGCTGCCGCTGATGGCTCTGATGCAGCTGTGCGGGGCGATCCTGCTGCAGGTGTTCTTCGTGGTCTGCTCGATGATGTGGATCATCGCCAGCTACCGGCCGGAACTGGAGGCGGGCACCATCCGGATGCTGCACGACGGCGGCTGGCTGGTCTTCGTCATGGTCTTCCCGGCCTACGTGATGCAGATGTTCTGCATCGCCGGGGCGGCCTTCATCGACGACTCGCCGGACCCGGTGATGCCCCGCTGGGTCGGCTACCTGAACCTGTGGGTCGGCTTCGCCGGGATGGGCGGCGGCATCGCGGTGTTCTTCTACGGCGGCGCGTTCGCCTGGAACGGGCTGATCGGCTTCTACATCCCGGCCGGGGTGTTCGCGCTCTGGATGCTGCTGATGACCTACCTGATGCGGGCGCACGCCCAGCGCCAGGCCGCGGGCGAGGCGACTGGCTCGACGGCCGGGGATCGGGCGCTGGTCGGCTAGCGCGGCGTCAGCTCGGCGCTGACGTCGCGGAACCCGGGCCGGAGCTCGACGGCGGCCCCGTCCCGGTAGGTCTGGAAGGTGGCGGTCCGGTTGAAGGCCCGGGCCAGGCCGGGCACCGGGAACGGCACCCGGAAGCTGAGCGCCGGCACCAGCCCCTCGGTGTCGATGGTGCCCGACCGGGCCAGCAGCGAGAGCAGGCTGGTCGAGTCGTACACGGTCAGCTGCCGGGCCAGCTGGGTGAACACCACGTAGGCGGCCCAGGTGTTCTGCTCGACCGGCCCGGCCGGTCCGCCGCGGACCGCGTCCCGGTAGCTCCGCCAGACCGCGTTGTCGGCGGCGGGGAACCAGCTGACCCGGGACGCCGTCCCCGGATACCCGGCCGCCGACGGCGGATCGGCGGCCAGCACCACCGGGACCGCCCGGCCGGACCGGGCCACCGCGGCCAGCACCCGGGCCCCCTCCCGGTCGCCGGTGGCGAGGATCGCGCAATCGCCGGATCCGGAGATCCGGGCGACCAGCTCGGCGTCCCGGGCCGGGTCCTCGGGCACCCGCAGCACCGCCGGCCGGGCCGGGCCGGACCCGCCGCCGGGCCCGCTCCCAGGTCCGCTCCCGGGCCCGCTCCCGGGACCGCTCCCGGGTCCGCCCCCGAGCCCGCTCCCGGGCCCGCTCCCGGGTCCGTTTCCGGGCCCGCCGGGGAGCGCCCCGGTGACCACCCGCTCGACCGCGTCCCAGCGGGGCCGGTCACCACGCACCAGCACCGGCCGGGCGCAGCCGCGCTCGCCGGCCAGCATCGCGGCGGCGGCCGCCCGGACCAGCACCCCGCCGGTGATCGGGAACGACATCGGGCTGCGGTAGTCCGGGTCGGTCAGCGCGACCCCGCCGAGGTAGGGGATCCGGGCCGCCTCCAGGACCGGCAGGTAGGCCGCCGCATGCGCGCTGTACGCGCCCACCACGGCGACCACGTCCTCGTCCACCGCCCGCCGGGCGCAGGCCGCCGCGGTGGCCGGGTCGTCGCCCTCGTCGCAGGTCAGCACCTCCAGCGGACGGTCGCCGATGCCGCCGGAGTCGTTGACCGTCGCCGCGAACGCCTGGGCCACCGCGACCAACCCGGGGTGGCTGACGTCGGTGTCGCCCTCCGGCGCCCAGGTCATCACCTTGATCGGCGTGCCGGTCGGCGCCGGTCGGGCCCCCGCGCCGGTCGGACGGGCGCCCGGTCCGCCGTTCGGGCCGGCGTCCGGGGGGCTCCCGCAGCCGGCCAGGACCAGGCACCCGACGAGGAGCAGGCCGGCTCCCGGTCGTCGGGCCGTCATCGACCGGCCGGAGTGGACAGCACCCCGGCGAGGTCCTGGAAGCCCGGACGCAACTCGACGAACCGCCCGTCGTCGAACCGCTGGTAGGTGACCGTGGCGTTGAACAGCCGCTCCAGCCCGGGCAGCGGCCGGTTGCGGGTGAAGTCCAGTGCCGGGACCAGGCCCCCGGTGTCCACGGCGGTGGAGCCTCGCAGGGCGGCCAGCATGGAGGGCGTGTCGAACCGGGTGAGCCCCCGGGCCACCTGCAGGAACACTTCGAACGCGGCCCAGGTGCGGCGTTGCGCGGTACCGCCGACGTCGATCTGCTCGCCGCGCGGGGCCCGGGCCACCGCGTCGCGGTAGCGCCGCCAGGCGCCGTTCACCAGCGGGGCCAGCGAGTCGGTGCGGAAGGTGTGCGGGCTCAGGTCCGGGAACTGCGCGGCCATGCCCTCGTTCTGCGCGGCGCCCAGGGTGTATAGCTGCTGGTCGCCGCCCTGCTGCTGGAAGGCGGCCAGGAACCGCTGGGTGCCCTGGTCGCCGGCGGCCAGCAGCACGCAGTCGCTGTCCCGGGTGGCGGTGGCGACCTGCTCGGTGAGCGGGCCGGGCATGCCGGGCAGGGTGGTCCGGGCGGTCAGCACGGCGCCGTCGGCGGCCAACCCGGCCCGGGCGGGCCGCTCCAGGCCCGCCCCGGGCCCCTCCTGCTCGACCAGCGACACCCGGCGGCAGCCCTGCATGGCGGCCAGCCGGGCGGCCCCGAGGACCAGCAGGGACTGGCCTCCGGTGATCGGGAACGAGATCGCGCTGGTCAGCTCCTCCGGGCCGACCGCGGCGCCGCCGATGTAGGGGATCCCGGCCCGTTCCAGCACCGGCAGGTACGCGCGGGGGTAGGCGCTGTACGAGCCGACGACGGCCAGCACCCGCTGGCTGACCGCTTCCTCGGCGCAGCGGGTGGCGCCGGCCGGCTCGCCGCCCTCATCGCAGTTGATCACTACCAGCGGGCGGCCGTTGACCCCGCCCTGGGTGTTGATCAGATCGGCGAACGCGGTCGCGATCCACGGCAGGTCGGGGTAGGCCATCGTGGCGACCGTCGACTGCGGGGCCCAGATCATCACCCGCACCGGGGCGCCGGGCGGGGGCGGCGCGGACCCCAGCGGCGCCAGCTCCGGGCCGTCCTCCGTGCTCGAGCCCGCGCACCCGGCCAGCAGCCCGCCGACGAGCGCCGCTACGCAGGTGAGCACCGCGGCCCGTCTCATGCGCAGAGGGTATTCCCGGTGGTCGGCGCCCGCGCCGTCAGTGCCGCGTCAGGGAACGTACGGCGGGTAGGCGCCGATCGGGCTCACCACGTAGCAGGTCACCGGCTTGGCGTGCTCCGGGTCCAGCGCGTTCAGGATGTGCTGGCCGGTGACCGGGTCGGCGGCCACCGCGCCGTGCTCGGCGTAGTCGGTCGGGCAGCCGTCCTGCAGCACGATGTTGGTGGCGCCGTCCATGATGCCGCTGGTGTAGGGGATGACCGCCTCGTCGTACTTCGTCATGATCATCGTGTAGTCGACGCCGTCGACCCTCGGGCCGCCGCCGGAGTTCATCTTCTTCAGGAAGTCCGACCCGCGCAGGAACTGCCGGCACGACGCGCACACCGGCTTGAACAGCGCGGTCTCCAGCCCGTCCAGCTTGAGCACGCCGGCCGCCCGCTCCAGCTCGGAGACCCCGCCCAGGGTGCTGCCGTCCCACAGCGGGGTCATCCCCACGTAGTGGTCGACGTGCTTGTCGCCGCCGAGGAACTTGACGTAGTAGTTCGGCATCAGCGAGCCCTCGGAGTGCCCGACGATGTCGACCTTCTTCGCATCGGTGGCATCCAGCACCCGGTCCACGAACCGGCCCAGCTCGGCGGCGCTGTCCTCCATCTTGCGGAGCCCACCGACGTTGTTCAGCGGCGGCGGGGCCAGCGGGTTGACACCGTAGGTCAGGGAGAACACGCAGTAACCCGCATTGGCCAGCAGCGGCGACATCGTCTGCCAGTTGGCCGACTGGTTGGCCCCCAGGCCGTGCACCAGGACCACCGGGTTGGGGTGCTCGTCGGAGGGCTTGCAGCTCCAGTCGTTCGACCCGGGCGGCGACACGTTCGCGCCGGGGTTGCCCTGCGCGAGCAGGGTGTACGGCACCGGGTAGTGCGGCTTCTCCTCGGCCCGCGCCGGAGCGACCTGGGGGCCGACGAGCAGCCCGACGGCCACGGCCGCCACGATTCCGACGCTCGCCACGATGCGCACGTGATGCCCCCTCGATCGCCCGCCGTACACGCCGGCTTACCCGGAGTAACGACGATCCCGGTGTCCGGCTGTGCGGCGGGGTGGTGATCCACTCGGACGGCTGGCCTCCGGCGAGGTCCCTCGTCCCGGTCGGGTGGGCCCGGCTACGCTCCGCCGGTCACACCACCCACAGGGGGACGTCACGGAGAGGGGTCTGGGCTTGCGGCTGGCGCGGATGGTGATCGCCACGGCGGTCGTTTCGGGTGCGGTGACCCTTCCGGGCGGTGTCGGCCCGGCCCCGGAACCGTCGCTGGAACCGGTCGTGCTGCTGGCCCCGTTCGCCCCGGCGGAGAGGTCGGTCGGCGCGGACAGCGAGTACGTGGCCCTCGGTGACTCCTACGTGGCCGGACCGCTGATCCCGACCCAGACCGGCCCCCCCGGCTGCGCCCGCTCCGACCACAACTACCCGTCGCTGGTGGCCAAGGCCCTGGGCACCGCGGTGTTCCGGGACGCCAGCTGCTCGGGGGCCACCACCCGGAACATGGCCGGCGCGCAGGCCGTCACGGGCGGGTCGAACGCCCCCCAGCTGGACAGCCTGACCGCGTCCACCGACCTGGTCACGGTCGGCATCGGCGGCAACGACATCGGCTTCGGCGAGATCATCACCACCTGCGCCAAACTCTCCTCCACCAACCTGGTCGGCGCGGCCTGCCGCGACCACTACCGCCGGGCGGGCCGGGACCAGCTGGTGGAGCGGATCAAGAACACCGGGCCCAAGCTGGCCGCCGTGCTCAAGGGGATCGCCGAACGCGCGCCGAAGGCCCGGGTGCTGGTGGTCGGCTACCCGGGGATCCTCCCGGACAGCGGGCCGGGCTGCTACCCGCTGGTCCCGTTCAGCGCCGGTGACGTGGCCTGGCTGCGCGGCGTCACCAAGTCGCTCAACGGGATGCTCGCCCAGCAGGCGGAGAAGGCGGACGCGGAGTTCGTCGACCTCTACCGGCCCAGCATCGGGCACGACGTGTGCACCCTGCCCGGCACCAAATGGGTGGAGGGGCTGGTACCGACCTCGCCGGCCGCTCCGGCGCACCCGAACGCGCTGGGTATGCGGGCCGGGGCGGACGCGGTGCTGGAACACCTCGGCGCCGAGGTCCTCGCCGGGCGGTAGCCCTCCCGCCCCGGTCAGCCCGTCGGGACCCGGCGGGCGCGGGTGAACGGGGTGGCGCCGGCCAGCAGGCCCAGCTGCGGCACCCCGAGCACCGGTTCCGGGCCGGCGCCCTCCTCCTCGAGCACGTCGTTCGCGGCCAGCACCCCGGACATCGCGGAGCGCTCCATCAGCCCCGCGCACCAGGGCAGCTCGACGAAGTCGCCGGCCACCCGGACGCCGCGGGCGTCGGTGCGCACCCCGGGGCGGCGTCCGGCGTCCCCGGGTGGGAAGGCCGGGGCGGTGGCCTCGAGCCGGATCAGCTGGTGGCGGACCACGGCGTCCCGGGTCTCCGGCCACAGCCCGGCCAGCTGCTCGCGCATCCTGGTGGTCGCGGTGCCGGCGTCGGGCTCGGTGCAGGAGTACGAGTGCAGCTCCAGCACCGACCCGCCGGTGGTCCGCGCCCACTCCGCGGACGGCCGCTCCAGGCGGTGGTAGCAGGCCACGGAGTCCAGCGTCGGTTCCCCGGTGACCGCCGAGAAGGTCGCCCGCTCCGGCGCCACGTCCCGGTCCAACCACAGCCGGGACACCGCGAACGGCGGCGCCACCCGCACCGCCGCCACCTGCTCGGCCAGCCGCGGCGCGCTCCGGGTCAGCGCGGGTGAGCGGTCGACCAGGTCGCGCAGGCCGCCCGGGTCGAGGGCCAGCACCAGGTGCCGGGCGCCGAGCCGCTCGCCGTCGAGATCGACGTGCCAGCCGTGGGCCGGGCCGGGCTCGATCGACCGCACCGCCGCGCCGGTCCGGACGGTCGCCTCGCGGGCCTCCAGGTAGCGGGTCAGCGGCGTCCAGATCGCGGTGCGGTAGTCGGTGTCCGGGCAGTCGAAGCCCAGGCCCTCCGGGTTGCCCAGGAAGTAGAAGTGGAACATCGCGACCAGCTCGGCGGCGGACAGGCCGCCCGGGTCGCAGAAGAACGAGCGGGCGAACGCCTCGAACAGCATCGCGCGGGCCCGCTCGGTGATCCCGAAGCGGTCCAGGAACTCCCCGGCCGGCATGGCGTCCAGCGCGGGTGTGGAGCGTTCGGGGTGGTAGCCGAGAAGTTCCAGCGCGAGCTTGCGGTCGGCGCCGGTGATGTCGCGCACCCCCAGGCTGGGGGAGCGGGCGAACAGGGTCAGCAGGCTCAGCGGGGGCGCGGCGGGCAGCCCGGTGAGGTCCTCGTCCGGCCATCGCCGGGAGATCACCGGATAGCCGGCCAGCGGTTTCAGGAAGCCGAGCGCGGGGTCGACTCGGCGCAGCACCGCGCGCCAGGTGTAGTACTGCCGGAAGAACGCGTGGAACCCGTGCTCGACGATCTGCTCGGTGCCGGTGCCGGTGCCCGTGCCGCCCGCGCCGTCGGGGAGGGTGTGCGGCCAGGCCCCGAGGCGCCCGCCGAGATGGTCGGCGGCCTCGAGCAGGGTGACCCGCACCCCGCGCTCGGCCAGTACCACCGCGGCGGAGAACCCGGCGATACCGCCGCCCACGACCACCGCCGAGGTGCCGGACGGGACCCGCCTCGGCACGTCGAATCGCGGGCTGACCAGCGGCTGCGGCCGCATACCCCAGGGCCTCGCCCGGCTGAGTCGCACGGGCTCGATGATGCCGCGGCCCGACCGCCCGCGCCCGGGGGGTAGAAATGCGCACTACAGAACGTGCGGATGCGGTGCGTGGATTCGACGAGGTAGGGGGAGCGGGATGGCGGGGACGACGGCCCGGGCGAGGTGGCGACGGCTGCTCGTCCTGTTGGCGGCGACATCCGGGGCCGCGGTGGCCTGGGCGGCCCGCAAGCGCGGCGACTCCGGTTGGCGGGAGCTGAGCTGGTCCGATCCGGAGCCGGCGTCCACCGCTGCCACCCCGGCCGCCGCTCCGACCGCGGTGGTAGAGCCGGCTGTGGCCGAGCCGGAGGTGGTCGAGCCGGAGGTGGTCGAGCCGGCTGAGCCGACCGTGGTCGAGCCGGTGGTGGAGCCGGCGCCGGCCGGGCAGGAGGCGCCGGCGGTGGCTGAGCGGGTGGAGCCCGCCGCGCCGGAGGCGGTACCGACCACGCCGGCCGAACCCGCAGAGCCGGAGAAGCCCACCCAGCCGCCGAAGCCTGCCAAGCCGGCGAAGGCCGCCAAGCCGAAGACGACAGCCACCAGGCCCGCGCCGGCCTCGAAGCCCGCGCCGGCCGCGGAGTCCGCTCCGCCGGCGAAGCCCGCCCCGACGGCGAAGCCTGCACCGGCCGCGGAATCCGCCCCGCCGGCAAAGCCCGCGCCCCCGGCGAAGCCCGCAGCGGCCGCGAAGTCCGCCCCGCCGGCGGCCGAGCCGCAGACGCTGTTCGACAACGACGGTGGGGTCGAGCCGGGTCCGTACCCGAACTCGGCGCTCCCGCTCACCGACGGTTCCGCGCCCACCCCGGAGTACGTGATCAAGGGCAACAGCGGTTCGATGCGCAGCCACGCGCCGAGCTCGCCCTATTACGGCCGGACCCGGGCCGAGGTGTGGTTCCGTACCGAGGAGGACGCGGCCGCCGCCGGCTTCCAGCCCTGGACCCGCAAGAAGTAGGTCCAGGGCCGGAGCCGGTTCAGCCCGTCCGGCGGGGCACCGGCCGGAACCCCCGGCCCGCGCTGCCACCCCGACCGGGTCGGGCCGGGCCGGCGGAGCGGTTCCGCTGGGCCGGCACCGAGCGGTCGTCCGGTGACGTGGCCCCGGACTTCAGCTCCAGCGCGGCCCGGACGGCGTCGCGCAGCGACCCCGCATCCGGAGCGGGTGGCTTGTCCGGGCTCTCACGATGGCCCGGACGTTGGGCATGACGATCAGCACACATGGATCCTCCTGGAGAACACGAGTCGGGAAACGGGGCTCAAGTGCTCGTCACAGGTCCATGCCGGAAACGGTAGCGAGCCTCCCCGCCCGCCGCACCCGAGTTTCCGCCGCACCCGCAGCCGCACCCGCCGCCGATCGGTGATCACCGTTCCGGTGTGGAAACGGAAGCTGGGTGGCCGCTTTCGCACCGAAACGACGATCATGCGGTGGGATGAGGGACCAGCGGCGTGACCCGCGGCGGGTACGTGCCGTGACCGCATCGGCTAGCGTGCGGAGTCGTGCGCACGACGAACTGGACCGGCCGACGGTGAGCGGGCTCGCGGGGTACCTGGAGGGGTGGGCGCCGGAGCCGCAAACGGTGTCCGATGTGGTCCGCCGGTGGCCGCTGGAGGCGTTCGCCGGGTTGCTCGACCAGCCGCCGCCCGCCGAGAGCGACCCGCTGCCGCCGCTGTGGCACTGGTTCAGCTTCCTCGAGCACCCGGCGCAGTCCGAGCTCGGCACCGACGGGCACCCCGCCGACGGGCACTTCCTGCCGCCGATCCCGCACCGGCGCCGGATGTTCGCCGGCGGCCGCTGGACGGCGCACCGGCCGCTACGGGTCGGCGAGGAGGTGACCCGGACGGCGGCGGTCACCTCGGTGGTGCCGAAGAGCGGGCGCAGCGGGGAGATGGCGTTCGTGACCGTCCGCTACGAGTTCCACCAGGACGGCCTGCTGGCCGGGGTGGAGGAGCAGGACATCGTCTACCGCAGCGAACCCCCGGTCGCGTCCGCGCCACCCCCGGCCGCGCAATCGGCCCCGGTCGAGAGCACGCTGGACGAGGCCCCACCGGCCGACGAGGAGATCCGGGTCGAGCCCGGTCCGCCGATGCTGTTCCGGTTCAGCGCGCTGACCTACAACACCCACCGCATCCACTACGACCAGGCCTACGCCACCGGCGTCGAGGGTTACCCCGGGCTGGTGGTGCACGGGCCGTTGCTGGCCTTGCTGGCCTGCGAGATCCCGAGGCGGCTCGGCCGGAGCGTGGCCCAGTTCAGCTACCGGCTGCGGCGGCCGGCGTTCATCGGGGCCACCGTGGTGTCCCGGATGTGGGCGCCGGACGCCGACGGGGCCGCCGAGCTGACCGTCGGCGAGGTCGACCGCCCGCCGTCGCTGACCGCCACCGCGTTCCTGGGCAGCGGAGGATGAGCATGGACTCGATCAGTACCGACGAGCGGGCGATCGTCGACGCCGTCCGGGACTGGGTGGACAAGGAGGTCCGTCCGCACGTCCGCGAGCTGGAGCACGCCAACACCTACCCCGAGGCGTGGATCGAGCAGATGAAGCGGATGGGGGTCTACGGGCTGGCCATCCCCGAGCCGTACGGGGACGTGGCGGTGTCCACCCCGTGCTACGCGCTGGTCACCGCCGAGCTGGCCCGGGGCTGGATGAGCCTGGCCGGGGCGATGGGGGGGCACACCGTGGTGGCCAAGTTGCTGCGCGACCACGGGACCGACGAGCAGAAGACCCGCTACCTGCCCCGGATGGCCACCGGCGAGCTGCGCGCCACCATGGCGCTCACCGAACCCGGCGGCGGCTCCGACCTGCAGGCGATGGGCACCAAAGCGATCAAGAACGGCGACCACTACGTGGTCAACGGGTCCAAGACGTGGATCTCCAACGCCCGCCGGTCCGGGCTGGTCGCTCTGCTGTGCAAGACCGATCCGGGCGCCGAGCCGCAGCACCGGGGGATCAGCATCCTGCTGGTCGAGCAGGGCACCCCCGGCTACACGATCTCCAAGGACCTGCCCAAGCTCGGCTACAAGGGCGTGGAGAGCTGCGAGCTGAGCTTCGACGACGCCCGGGTCCCGGCCGACGCGCTCCTGGGCACGGAGGAGGGCAAGGGCTTCGGGCAGATGATGAAGGGCCTGGAGATCGGCCGGATCCAGGTCGCCTCCCGGGCCCTGGGCGTCGCGCGGGCCGCGTTCGACGACGCGCTGCGCTACGCCCAGGAACGGGAGAGCTTCGGCCAGCCGATCTGGCAGCACCAGTCGGTCGGCAACTACCTGGCCGACATGGCCACCAAGATCACCGCCGCCGAGCAGCTCATCCTGCACGCCGCCCGGACTCTCGATTCGGGCAGGAGGGCGGACATGGAGGCCGGGATGGCCAAGCTGTTCGCCTCTGAGGTGGCCATGGAGGTGGCGCTGAACGCGGTCCGGGTGCACGGCGGGTACGGCTACTCGACGGAGTTCGACGTGGAGCGGTACTTCCGGGACGCCCCGTTGATGATCGTCGGCGAGGGCACCAACGAGATCCAGCGCAACGTCATCGTCCGTCAGCTCGTGCAACGCGGCGGGCTCAGCTGATGCGCATCGTCACCTGGAACGTCAACTCGGTGAAGGTACGGATCCCGCGGTTGCTGCCCTGGCTGGACAAGCGCGCCCCGGACGTCCTCTGCCTGCAGGAGACCAAGCTGCCGGACGCGGCGTTCGCCGAACTGCTGGACGCCGAGCTGGAACAGCGGGGTTACCAGGTCGCCCACCACGGTCTGAGCCAGTGGAACGGGGTGGCCATCGCCTCCAAGGTCGGCCTGGACGACGTCACCCGTGGGCTGGACGGCGAGCCCGGGTTCCCCGACCGGGACGGCCCCACCGAGGCCCGGGCGATCACCGCCACCTGCGGCGGGCTGAGGGTGACCTCGGTGTACGTGCCCAACGGCCGCACCCCGGACGACCCGCACTACGCCTACAAGCTGGAGTGGCTGGCCGCGCTGCGGGAGACCGTGGCCAAGGCCCCGGAGAGCGCCGTCGTCCTCGGCGACATGAACATCGCGCCCACCGACGCCGACGTCTGGGACCCGGCGGTGTTCGTCGACTCCACCCACGTCACCCCGGCCGAACGCGCCGCGCTGGCGGACCTGCAGGCGCTCGGACTCCGCGACGTGGTCCGCGAGCGCTGGCCCGACGAGCGGGTGTTCAGCTACTGGGACTACCGGGCCGGCCGGTTCCACCAGGACCTGGGCATGCGGATCGACCTCGTGCTGGCCGCCGCACCGGTGGCCGAGCGGGTGCGGGCGGCCTGGATCGACCGGGAGGCGCGCAAGGGCAGCGGCCCCAGTGATCACGCTCCGGTGATGGTCGACCTGGACGTCGCTCCGGACGGTGACATCGGGCCGGTGGTGCCGCCCCCGTCGAACCCGAAGCGGTTACCCTCACGGACCCGCTGACCCCACACGTGTCCCCGCACCCGCCCGGCGGTGGGAACGTGCCCGGACGGCTCTTGTCCGGCGCTCGACGGCCGGTTCCGGTTGCTATGCTGCGCGCCACATACTCTGGGGTTACCGCCGCGTACGGCGGTCGTTGACCGGGTATCGCGGACCACGTCCTGAGGGAGCACTGATGAGCGCTGGCGTCGAGGTCAAGGTCGAGGGACTGACCAAGTCGTTCGGCAAGTCCAACATCTGGTCCGACGTGACCCTGACCCTGCCCCCGGGCGAGGTCAGCGTGCTGCTCGGTCCGTCGGGTACCGGCAAGTCGGTGTTCCTCAAGTCCCTGATCGGGCTGCTCACGCCCGAGAAGGGCAAGATCATCATTCACGACACCGACCTGGTGAAGTGCAGTGAGTCGCGGCTCTACGAGATCCGCAAGCTGTTCGGGGTGCTCTTCCAGGACGGCGCGCTGTTCGGCTCGATGAACCTGTTCGACAACATCGCCTTCCCGCTGCGCGAGCACACCCGGAAGAAGGAAGGCGAGATCCGTGACATCGTCATGGAGAAGATGAACATGGTCGGCCTGGGCGGCGACGAGAAGAAGCTGCCCGGTGAGATCTCCGGTGGTATGCGCAAGCGGGCCGGGCTGGCCCGGGCGCTGGTGCTCGACCCGGAGATCATCCTGTTCGACGAGCCGGACTCCGGCCTGGACCCGGTGCGTACCGCGTACCTGAACCAGCTGATCATCGACCTGAACGCGCAGACCGACTCCACGTTCCTGATCGTCACCCACGACATCAACACCGCGCAGACGGTGCCGGACAACATCGGCCTGCTCTACAAGAAGCACCTGGCCATGTTCGGCCCCCGCGAGGTACTGCTGACCAGCGAGGAGCCGGTGGTCGCGCAGTTCCTCAACGGCCGCCGCGAGGGACCGATCGGCATGTCCGAGGAGAAGGACTCCGAGCAGGCCGCCCGGGAGATGGCCGAGGCCGAGGAGGAGCTCTCCGGCTTGCCGCCGCTGAAGAAGCAGCTCAAGGTGTCCAAGGGCCTGCCCGAGCGCAAGGCCGTGCAGCGCCGCCAGGAGCGGGTGTCGCAGATGATGCACACCCTGCCCCCGCAGGCGCAGGAGGCGATCCGGCGGAGCATGAGCGACTCCAACGGCGGCCCGCGCCGCTGACCCAGGACCGCACCCGAACGGCCCGCCCCGGATCATCCGGAGCGGGCCGTTCGGCGTCTGCCGTTCGGTGGCTGTCGTTCGGTGGCTCAGGCTAGGTGGAGCTCGGGGCCGGCGACCCGGACGGTGGTGCCGAGCGGGTCGGTGCCGTCGGCCGCGGTCCAGGCGGCCAGCAGCTCCGGCGCGCTCGACCGGGCCCAGACCCGCTGCCCGCCGCCGGTGCGGGCCGCCGCGATCGCGTACTCCGGGGCGCCGTCGGCGCCGTGCATGACGGTGTAGGCCTCCACCCGGGCGCTGCCGTGGTGATCGGCGAGCACCTCGACCCGGGGCTGCGCGTCCACCTGGGCCTGCGTGTCGACCGCCCGGAACGGACGCTCCGGCGGGCGGCTGCCCAGCAGGGTGACCGCGTGCTTGGTCAGGTAGTACCCGTTGCCGGTGACCAGGCCGGCGGCCCCGGGGTCGGCCCGCAGCCGGTGCACCATGGTGGCCAGTGAATGGGTGACGTAGTTGCTGCCCGGCCCGCCGCCGAAGGTCAGCCCGCCGGTCACGGTCAGCGGCCGGGCGGGGTCGTCGAGGGGCAGGCCCAGGGCGTCCGCGCCGACCTCCACCGCGACCGGGAAGCAGGAGTACAGGTCCAGGTGGGCGACGTCGTCGAGGCCGATCCCGGCGGCGTCCAGGGCGGCCCGACCGTTGGCCCGGATCGCCGGACTGTCGCCCAGGTCGGCCCGCTCACCGACGAACCAGTGATCGTGCGACGCCGCCCCGGCCAGCGGGAACACCCACTTCTCGGCCGGCACGCCGGCGGCCCGGGCCACACCCACCGAGCAGACGACCACGGCGGCGGCCATGTCCACCCCGATGTCGGCGTTCATCAGCTTCGGGTACGGGTCGCCGACCAGGCGGTTGTCCGGGCCGGGGGTGGCGATCTGCTCGGCGGTGTACGCGGTCGGCCGCCAGGCGTCCGGGTTGGCCGCGCCGACCTCGGAGAACCGGCTCCACAGCTCGGCGATGACCCGGGTGTGCTCGGCCCGGTCGCGGCCCAGCCGGGCCCGCAGCGCGTGCTCGAGGAGCGGGTAGTAGTGCACCGGCAGGCCCAGCTGGACGGCGTGCTCGGCGGCGTGGACGGGGTCGCGGTGCGCCTTCTCCGCGTTCAGCAGCTCCGGCTCCGGGGTGTCGTCCGGCTGGGTCGACCAGGGCAGCCGCACGCCCACCTTCCGGGCCAGCCGGCGGCTGCGCACCGCCTCGGCCCCGCACAGCAGCACCAGGTCGTGCTCGCCGGCCAGGATCGCGGCGGCGGCCCGGTTGACCAGCACCGACGGGGTGTCGCCGCCGACCCCGGCGCGCAGCCGGTGCTTGGGTTCGATGCCGAGCCGGTCGGCCACCGCGGCGCAGGGGTCGCGGTAGTGCCAGCCCATGGCGTCGACCACCCACACCCCGGTGGCGTGGTCGAGCAGGTCCGGCGCCCCGGAGTCGGCGGCGGCCGCGCGGGCGGCGTCGGCGGACATCTCGGCGGGTTCGGTGGCCCGGTCGAGCTGGTCGGTGGTCAGGTGCCGGGAGAACTGCGCGGCGCCGACCAGCACCGGGGTCCGATCGTCGAGCACGTGGTCTCCTTGTCTGTCCGAAGCTGCTCCCGGATCATCGCATCCGCCCGGCGGGGTAGCGTCCGGGAGTGACCGAGGACCCCGTGACCGAGTTCCCGACGACCTGGGCGCGGCTGAGCCCGGAGAAGCCGGCCGCGATCCTGGCCGGGGGAGACGAGCCGGACCGGGTGCTCAGCTACGCCGAGCTGGAGGACCGCTCGTCCCGGTGCGCCCGGCGGTTCCGGGCGGCCGGGCTGCGACCCGGTGACCACGTCGCGGTGCTGATGGAGAACCGGCTCGAGGCCTTCGAGGTGGCCTGGGCCGCGCAGCGCTCCGGGCTCTACCTGACCATGGTCAACACGCACCTGTCGGTGGACGAGGCCCGCTACGTGGTGGCCGACTGCGGGGCGAAGGCGCTGGTCGTCGCGGCCGGGTACGCCGAGCTGGCCGGGTCGCTGCTGGACGGCGCCGCCGGGGTCCGGCTGGCCGTCGGGGGTGCGCTGACCGGGTACGACGACTACCGGGCCGCGCTGGCCGCCACCGCGCCCGGACCGCTGGACGACGAGTGCGAGGGCGAGGTGATGCTCTACTCCTCGGGCACCACCGGCCGGCCCAAGGGGATCAAGCGCCGGCTGCGCGGGGGCCCACCGGGCAGCGACTTCCGGCTGCGCGACCTGGTCGGCTCGCTCGGCTACGACCGCGACACGGTGTACCTGAGCCCGGCGCCGCTGCACCACGCCGCCCCGCTGGGGTTCACCACCGCCGTGCACCGGATGGGCGGCACGGTGGTGCAGATGCCCCGCTTCGACCCGGAGCGCTGCCTGGAGCTGATCGAGCGTTTCCGGGTGACCGCCGCGCAGTTCGTGCCGACCATGTTCAGCCGGCTGCTGCGGCTGCCCGACGAGGTGCGCATCCGGTACGACCTGTCCAGCCTGCGCAGCGCGGTGCACGCGGCCGCGCCCTGCCCGGTGGAGATCAAGCGGGCGATGCTGGACTGGTGGGGCCCGGTGATCTGGGAGTACTACTCCGGCACCGAGGGCGCCGGGCGGACCCTGGTCGGGCCGGAGGACTGGCTGGCCCGCCCGGGCACGGTCGGCCGGTCGATCAACGCCCGGGTGCACATCGTCGGCGCCGACGGCCGCGACCTGGGTCCGGGGGAGACCGGCACGGTGTACTTCTCCGGCGGGGCCCCGTTCGAGTACCACAACGACCCGGACAAGACGGCCGCCGGCCGGGACGGCGCGGGTCGGGTCACCCTGGGCGACGTCGGGCATCTGGACGCCGACGGTTGGCTCTACCTCACCGACCGGCTATCTCACATGATCATCTCCGGCGGGGTCAACGTGTACCCGCAGGAGACGGAGAACGTCCTGGTGCTGCACCCGGCCGTGGCCGACGCGGCGGTGATCGGGGTGCCGGACCCGGACATGGGCGAGCGGGTGCTGGCCGTCGTGCAGACCGTCGACCCGGACACGGCGGGCCCCGAACTGGCCGCCGAGCTGGTCGCCTTCTGCCGGGAGCGGTTGGCGCACTACAAGTGCCCCCGGCGGGTGGAGTTCACCCGGGAGCTGCCCCGCCAGGACAACGGCAAGCTCTACAAGCGGCTGCTCCGGGAGACCTACTCCTGATCAGCTCACCGCGGTGAACTCGAAGGTGACCCCGGTGAGCCGCTCGGACTCCGCCCAGAGACCGCGCTGCACGGCCTGGTCGTGCGACGCCGAGGTCGAACCGACCACCTTGGGGTACCCGCGCATCTCGGAGAAGCCGCCCGGGCCGATGTAGCTGCCCCCGGGCAGATCCGGGTAGGTGGCGGCGTACAGCGTGGGCAGGGCGCCCATCTGTGCGGACTGGGCGAGGATCTTGTTGCCGATGCCGACGAACCGGTCCTGGATGGTCTCCGTGCGGCCCTGCAGGTTGGTGTCGGAGTACCCGGGGTGGGCGGCCATGGCCCGGACCGGGGACCCGGCCGCCGCCAGCCGGCGCTGCAGCTCGTAGGTGAACACCAGGTTGGCCAGCTTGGTCTGCCCGTAGGCCAGCCAGCGGTCGTAGCGGCGACGTTCCCAGTTCAGGTCGTCCAGCTTGATCTTGCCGATCTTGTGCATGAAGCTGGACAGGGTCACCACCCGGTCGGTGACCCGGGGCAGCAGCCGGCCGGTGAGCGCGAAGTGCCCCAGGTGGTTGGTGCCGAACTGCATCTCGAAGCCGTCGGCGGTCTGCCGCTTGGGCAGCGCCATCACCCCGGCGTTGTTGATCAGCAGGTCGACCGGTCCGTCCACGCCGTCGGCGAACTCGTCGACCGAGGACAGATCGGCCAGGTCGAGCCGGCGGACCTCCAGGTTCCCGGGCTTGCCCGCGATCGCGTCGCGGCCCTTGCCGGTGTCGCGGCAGGCGCAGATCACCCGGGCCCCGGCGGCGGCCAGCGCGGTGGCGGTGACCAGACCCAGCCCGCTGTTCGCCCCGGTCACGACGGCGGTGCGGCCGGTCTGGTCGGGGATGTCGGTGGTGTCCCAAGGCATGATCGCGACTGTAGCGCTCCCGGCGGGCGCGGTGGGACGGTCCGGTGACGGCGCGGATGACACGATCGACGGGTGACGGACACTGGCTCGCCGACGGACGCTGGTTCGCTGACGGACGTGGTGACGGTGGTCGGGATCGGCGCCGACGGCTGGCCCGGGCTCGCCCCGCCGGCCCGGGCGGCGGTGGCCGGCGCCGAGGTGCTGCTGGGCAGCTCCCGGCAGCTGGATCTGGTCCCGGCCGGCGCCGGGCCGGCGGAGCGGATCGCCTGGCCGTCCCCGATGCTGCCGGCCCTGCCCGGGCTGTTCGCCGGGCTGCGCGGACGCCGGGTGTGCGCGCTGGCCAGCGGCGACCCCACCTTCCACGGCCTGGGGGCCACCCTGGTGCGGGTGCTCGGCCCGGACCGGGTGCGGGTGCTCCCGTCGCCGTCGTCGGTGTCCCTGGCCTGCGCCCGGCTGGGCTGGCCGCAGCAGGACGTCACCGTGCTCAGCGCGGTGGCCGGCCCGCTGGAGCGGCTGGCCCGGCAGCTGGCGCCCGGCCGGCGGCTGCTGGTGCTGGTCCCGGACGCGCACGGCCCGGCGGCGGTGGCCGCGCTGCTCGCCGACCGGGGCTACGGGACCAGCCCGCTGACCGTCCTGGAGCAGCTCGGCGGGCCGGGGGAGCGGGTGGTGCCGGGCCGGGCGAGCTCCTGGGCCGAACCGCCGGGGGACCCGCTGGTGGCGGTGGCCGTCGAGTGCACCCCGGACCCGGGCACGGAGCCGCTGGCCGGGGTGCCGGGGCTGCCCGACGACGCCTACGAGCACGACGGCCAGCTCACCAAGCGGGAGATCCGGGCGATCACCCTGGCCCACCTGGCCCCGCTGCCCGGACGCCTGCTGTGGGACGTGGGCGGCGGGGCCGGGTCGATCGGCATCGAGTGGTTGCGCGCCGAACCCACCGCGCGGGCGATCACCGTGGAACGCGACCCGGTCCGGGCCGAGCGGATCGGCCGCAACGCCGCCCGCCTGGGCGTCCCGGATCTGCGGGTCGTCACCGGGGCCGCGCCCGCCGCGCTGGACGGGCTGGAGACCCCGGACGCGGTGTTCGTCGGCGGTGGGGTGTCGGCGCCGGGGGTGCTGGACACCGGCTGGGCGGCGCTGCGCCCGGGCGGCCTGCTGGTGGCCAACTCGGTGACCCTGCAGGGGGAGCGGCGGCTGCTCGACCACCACGCCCGGCACGGCGGCTCGCTGACCCGGATCGAACTGCAGCGGGCCGCGCCGGTCGGTGGGCTGACCGCGTGGCGGCCCGCGCTGCCGGTCACCCACCTGGTGGTGACCAAGGGGCCATTGTGATGGCAATACATATCGTGGTGACGAATGGCGACGGCCTTGGATCGGCAATTCACCGATCGGGCTCGATTCTCCGACAACTGCCTGGTCAGAGCGCTGCGCGTCCGGGATCCTGAGGCCTCGACGGACCATTGTTGCCGATTCCCTCCGTCGGCCGATAATGCGTGCGTCCGGTTCGGACCAGGGTGTGGGGAGAAACGCCGATGGGCTGGAGGACGTGGACGGAACGCCTCGTCCGGGCGCGGCGCCGGTCCGGGGGGCGTCGCCGGCGGCCCGACCCGCCGCCGGCGGTGTGGCTGCTCGGCGGCACCCGGGCGGACGCGGTGAAGCTGGCCCCGCTGGCCGCCGCCCTGCGCCGCCCGGGGCACGTCCGGCCCGTGCTGGTGTCCGGCGGCCAGGACCGGGCGATGTTCCGGCGGAGCCTGGCCACGTTCGGCGCCCGCCCGGACCGGGACATCCGGCTGGGCCGGCGCGGCCCGAACCGGCGTGAACGGCCCGGCGACCCGGCCCGGATGACCGCCCGGATGGTGACCGTCCTGGACCGGGAACTGCGCCGCGACCCGCCGGCCGCCGTGGTGGTCCGGGGCGCCACGCCGACCGCCCTGCACGGCGCCCTGGCCGCGTACGGGCACCGGATCCCGGTGGTGCACCTGGAGGCCGGGCTGCGGTCGCACGACGCGGCCGCGTCCTTCCCCGACGAGGGCCACCGCAAGGTGATCGGCCAGCTGGCCGGGCTGCACCTGGCGCCGACCCCGGCCGCCGCCGCCAACCTGGTGCTGGAGGGCGTCCCGCTGGACCGGGTCGTCGTGGTGGGCAGCACGGCGGTCGACGCGGTGCGCTCGGCCGTCGAGGCCGGCGAGAGTGACGCCATTCCACCCGGCCTGGAGCGGGTCGGCGGGGCGTTGTACGCCGGTCAGCGGCTGCTCGTGGTCGCCGTGCACCGGGTGGACTCCCGCGGCGAGCCGCTGCGGCGGGTGCTGGCCGCGGTGGCTGACCTGCTGGCGGCCCACCCGGACCTCGCCGCGGTCATCCCGGTGGACCTGGCCGGGCGGGCCGCGGCGGCCGACGTCCTGGCCGGTCAGGAGCGCGCGGTGATCACCGGCCCGCTGGACCACCCCGACCTGCTGTGGGTGCTGGCCCGCGGCGCCCTGGTGGTCACCGACTCCGGCGGGATCCAGGAGGAGGCCCCCGAGTTCGGCGTGCCCGTGCTGGTGGCGCGGCCGGCCACCGAGCGGATGGAGGCGGTGTACGCGGGCTGCGCGGTGCTGGTCGGCACCGACCGCGAGGCGATCGTCGCGCGGGCCGGGCAGCTGCTGTCCGACGCCCGGCTGTGCGGCCCCGGCCGGCCCGGGACGCCCCGCCGGGGCAACCCGTTCGGCGACGGGCGGGCCGCCGACCGGGCGGCGGCCGCGATCGCCGGGCTGCTCGGGATCGACGTGCCCACTCCGCCGCCGTGGACCCCGGTGACCGACGAGCCGGGCCTCCCGTACCCGGCACCCCGCACGCCGACTCCGGTCAACGGGGCTCCGTCGCCCCGGCCGGCCACCGGCCTGACCCCGCCCGCTCACCGGAGTGTGGTGGACCCGGCCGGGTAGCGTGGCGGGGTGTCAGTGCTGAGACCGGCCGACGATGGTCCCGGCCCGGTCGATCACCACGACGTCCACGCTGACCGGGGCGCCCCGCAGCACATCGGCGGCGGTGACCAGGGCCCGCTCGGCGACCAGTCCGCCCAGGTCGAACCCCAGGTCCTGGCACCTGTGCAGGGCGTCCAGGGCGGTGTTGGCGGCCAGCACGGCCTCGGCCGCCGCCGGGTCGCCGCCCGCGTCCCGGACCGCCCGGGCCATCACCGCGAGGTCCACCTGGGACCGCTTGGAGTGCAGGTCCAGATGACCGTCGCCGAGCTTGGCCAGCTTGCCGATCCCGCCGGCCACGGTCAGCCGGGGGATCGGGTGGCGGCGCAGGTACTTCAGCACGGCGCCGGCGAAGTCGCCCATGTCCAGGCAGGCCTCCTCGGAGAGCCCGTACAGCGCGCGCACCGTGGCTTCCGAGGTGCTCCCGGTGGCCGCCGCGACGTGCGTGAGGCCCACGGCGCGGGCCACGTCGACGCCGCGCCGGATGCTGTCGATCCAGGCCGCGCACGAGTACGGCACGACCACCCCGGTGGTGCCCAGGATGGACAGCCCGCCGACGATGCCCAGCCGGGGGTTCCAGGTGTGCCGGGCCAGCTCCGCGCCGTCCACCACGGCGATCTCCACCACCACGTCCCCGGGGTCACCGTGCCGCTGGGCGACGTCCGCGACCGCCTCGCGCATCAGCCGGCGGGGTACCGGGTTGATCGCCGGCTCGCCGACCTCCAGCGGCAGCCCCGGCTTGGTCACCGTGCCCACCCCCGGCCCGGCCCGGAACACCACCCCGCTCCCGGGCGCGCCGCGGCGGACGGTGGCCAGGATCAGCGCGCCGTGGGTCACGTCCGGGTCGTCGCCGGCGTCCTTGACCACCCCGGCCGTGGCGTGGTCGGGCCCCAGCTCGTGCCGGTCCAGCGCGAACGCCGGTCGCCGCCGCTTCGGCAGTTCGATCACCACCGGGTCCGGGAAGTCGCCGGTGAGCAGGGCGGTGTACGCCGCGGCGGTGGCCGCCGTGGCGCAGGCCCCGGTCGTCCAGCCGTAGCGCAGACCCTCCGCCGTCCGCCGCTCGCTCATGCCGCCCCCGGCGCCGGAGAAGCCGGGCCCACCCGGTGAAGGTGCTGCTGCTGGGCGGTACCGGGGAGGCGCGGGAGCTGGCCGCCGCGCTGGCCGGGCGGCCGGACATCGAGCTGGTGTCCTCGCTGGCCGGGCGGGTGCGCGACCCCCGGATGCCGGCCGGTCGGGCCCGGGTCGGCGGCTTCGGCGGGGTGGACGGGCTGGCCCGCTGGCTGGCGGCGGAGCGGGTCGACGCGGTGATCGACGCGACGCACCCGTTCGCCGCCACGATGACCGCCGCCGCCGTGGAAGCGAGCCGGAGAACGCACGTTCTCCACCTGGTGCTGCGCCGCCCGGGCTGGACCGCCGGCCCGGGCGACGACTGGCACCGGGTCCCGACCCTGGACGCGGCGGCCGCCGCCCTCCCGGCCCTGGGCGAACGGGTGTTCCTGACCACCGGCCGCACCGGGCTGGCCGCGTTCGCCGCCCTGGACGACCACTGGTTCCTGGTCCGCGCCGTGGAACCGCCGAGCCCGCCGGCGCCGGCCCGGATGCGGGTGCTGCTCGACCGCGGCCCGTTCGACGTCGAGGGCGAGCGGGCGCTGTTCACCGGGCACCGGATCCAGGTGCTGGTGACCAAGGACAGTGGCGGGGAGATGACCGCCGCCAAGCTGGTCGTGGCCCGCGAGCTCGGCCTGCCGGTGGTGATGCAGGACCGGCCGCCGGCCCCGGACGCCGAGATCGTGGCGAACGTGCCGGACGCGGTCGCCTGGCTGGAGCGCCACGCCCGCTGAGCGGTCGCCTGGCTGGAGCGCCACGCCCGCTGACCCGGTCACTCCCGGGGGGTGGCGATCGCGTTGACCGCGGCCGCCGCCAGCGCGCTGCCGCCCCGGCGGCCGTGCACGACCAGGTACTCCAGCCCGCCCGGATGGTCCACCAGGGCCTGCTTGGACTCCGCCGCGCCGATGAACCCGACCGGCACCCCGATCACCGCCGCCGGCGCCGGCGCCCCGGCGTCGATCAGCTCGAGCAGCCGGAACAGCGCGGTGGGGGCGTTGCCGACGGCGACCACGGCCCCGGCCAGCCGCTCGCCCCACAGGTCCACCGCCGCCGCGCTGCGGGTGGTGCCCAGCTCCCGGGCCCGGCCCGGCACCCGCTCGTCGGCCAGCAGGCAGAGCACCTCGTTGTCCGCCGGCAGCCGTGACCGGGTCACCCCGGAGGCCACCATGGTGGCGTCGCACAGCACCGGTGCGCCCGCCTCCAACGCCGCCCGACCCTTGGCCACCACCCCGGCCGACCAGCCGAGCGCGGCGGGCAGGTCGGTCTGCCCGCAGGTGTGGATCATCCGGACGGCCACGGTCGCCACGTCGTCGGGGAGTCCGTGCAGGTCGGCCTCGGCGCGGATGGTGGCGAACGAGCGCCGGTAGATCTCGGCGGGATCGCGCACGTACTCGTACTCGGCCATGGCCCTCACCGTAGGCGGGCCGCGGTGACCACGCCGTAGGCGGGCCGCGGCCCTGAGCGGACGCGGACTACCATGGGCCGCGATCCCGCCCGGCCCGTCCGTTCGGCCGGCGTACACCCACGCTGTCGCAGGAGTTTCCCGCCATGCCCCAGATCACCACCAACGACCTGAAGAACGGCATCACGCTGGACCTGTCCGACGGTCTGTTCAATGTGGTGAGCTTCCAGCACGTCAAGCCGGGCAAGGGCGGTGCGTTCGTGCGCACCAAGCTGAAGAACGTGCGCAACGGGTCGGTGCTCGACCGCACCTTCCGGGCCGGTGAGAAGGTCGAGCAGGCGATCGTCGAGACCCGCGAGATGCAGTACCTCTACCAGGACGGCGACAACTTCGTCTTCATGGACCAGAGCAGCTTCGAGCAGATCGAGGTCCCCTCCGCGTCCCTGGGCGACATCCCGGACTACCTGCTGCCGGAGATGACCCCGGCGCTGAGCTTCTTCGGCACCGAGATCGTCGGCGCCGACCTGCCGGCCTCGGTGGAGCTGACCATCACCGAGTGCGAGCCGGGCGTGCAGGGCAACCGGGTGTCCGGCGCGACCAAGCCGGCCACCCTGGAGACCGGCAAGATCGTCAAGGTGCCGCTGTTCGTGAACGCCGGAGACAAGATCAAGGTGGACACCCGCTCCGGCGAGTACATGACCCGCGTCTGATGCGCGGCCCGGGCGCCATCGCCTTCGGCGCGGTGTGCGTGCTGCTCGGCGGCCTGTGGTTCCTGCAGGGGATCGGCGTGGTCGGCGGCAGCTTCATGACCGGGTCCCGGTTGTGGCTGTTCATCGGCCTGGTCGTGCTGATCGGCGGGGCCGGGATCGTGGTCAAGGCGGTCCGGGCGCGTCGGTAGTGATCCCGGCGGCCTCCGCGCAGTAGCGCCACACCCGGTCCAGCTCGTCGGCGCCGTGCCCGGTCAACGGCAGGAAGTACTCCGGCCGCTCCCGGCGGTCGTGCCAGAACCGCCCGCTCGGCGGGGCCGGGTCGGTCGCCGCCAGCCACACCGCGGTGTCCGCGCCCTGCTCCGGGCTGCGCAACGCCGGGCCCAGCAGCCGGCTGAATCCGGGTAGCGACGTGCTCACCCCGGGGGTGTCCGCCCAGCCCGGGTGCATGGCGTGCACCCCGGCTCCGAGCCACCGCTCGGCGAGTAGCGGGGTGAGGGCCACCTGGATGCGCTTGCTCCGGGCGTACGCGGTCGCGCCCTGGTAGCGACCCTCGCGGTACTCCGGGTCGGCCACCGGCAGCGCCTGGGTGTACATCCCGCCGGACGACACCATGATCACCCTGGAGCCGGGCGCGGGCTCCAGCAGCTCGGTCAGCAGCAGCGGGCCGAGCACGTGGGTGGCCAGGGTCAGCTCGTGGCCCTGGGCCGACTCGGTGCGGGTCGCCGGCAGCACCCCGGCGTTGTGCACCAGCACGTGCGGTGTCCGTTCCCGCAGCTCCGGGGCCACCCGGCGGACGTCGTCCAGGTCGGACACGTCGCCGCGGACCGCCTCGACCACCGCACCGGGCACCCGGGTCCGGATCTCCTCGACGGCGGCCCCGGCGCGGGCGGTGTCCCGGACCAGCAGCAGCACCGACGCGCCCAGCCCGGCCAGCCCGGCGGCGGTCGCCTTGCCCAGGCCCGCGCCGCCGCCGGTCACCACGGCCGTCCGCCCGGCCAGCGCGTCCGGGGCCGGGTCGGCCGGCCACCCCGCCCGTTTCCGGGCCGCGTAGCCCAGCCGGGTGTACCCGCCGACCACGCTGCGGTCCAGCAGCGCGTCCACCGCTCCGGCCAGCACCCCTCGCACGGCTCACACGGTAAGGCGTGAGCGCGCCTCGCACCTCCCGGGCTCGACTCTCATGATCAACTCAACCTTATGGTCGTTTCGGCCGATGGGAACCACCACCAGGTTGAACTCGGCGCGCCGGGCGGTCAGGGGAGGAGCGCCTGGACGGCGGCCCGGTCGGGGTAGGACGCGTGGGTGCCAGGGGTGCGCACCGAGGCCGAGGCCGCGGCGGCCGCCCACCGCGCGGCGTCCGGGAGGGCTGCACCGGTGGCCAGCTCGGCGGCCAGCGCACCGACGAAGCAGTCCCCGGCGCCGGTGCTGTCCACCGCGTCGACGGGCACCGCCGGCACCCGCCCGGAGGCCGCGTCGGATTCGGCGCCCGAGGCCCACACCGCCCCGCGCGGGCCCAGCGTGGTGACCACGCTGCGCGCACCCCGGTCCAGCAGCCGGCGCATCCCGTCCAGCACAGCGCCGTCGTCCAGCACCGCGTCGTCGTCCAGGGCCGGGACTTTCAGCTGGTCGGCGAGCTCGTGCGCGTTCAGCACGAGCGGGTCGCACCGGGCCAGCAGCTCCGGCGGCACCGGACGGCTGGGCGCGGCGTTGAGCACCACCCGCCCCCGGCTGGCCGCGACGGCCAGACCGTTCACCGCCGCCGGCACCTCGTGCTGCAGCACCAGCACGTCGGCCGCCGCCACGGCGTCGAGGTCCGGACCCAGACCGTCTGGCCAGGCGTGGTTGGCCCCGGGGTCCACGATGATGGTGTTCTCCCCGGCGGCCACCGCGATGTAGGCCGCCCCGGCCGCCTGCCCGGGCACCGGGCGGACCGCGGTGACGTCCAGCCCGGCCGAGGCGAGCCCGGACCGCAGCCACGCCGACCCGTCGTCGTCGCCGACCCGGGCCACCAGGGTCACCGCCGCGCCGAGCCGGTGCGCGGCCACCGCCTGGTTGCCGCCCTTGCCACCGACGTTGCGCCGGGTGCCCCGGGCGATCACCGTCTCCCCGGGGGCGGGGAACACAGCCACCTCGGTGACCACATCCAGGTTCACCGAGCCCAGCACCACCACACGACCGGCCACGACAACTCCTCGCTGGCGCTCGTCGCCGCCGCGCCCGGCGGCGCTGTGTTCGATTGTGACCTGGCAAGCTCGGCCACGAACCCGCAGGTTAGCGACCCATGGCGGCCAACACCGCGTTCGGGAGGTAACTTGACCCAGGCCCGGCGTCGGCGGGTCCGGCAGGCGGGAGGTCGGCATGGCCAGGGACGTCAGCGAGGCGGCCGGCGACGCGGTCGACGATGCGGCTGGCGGGGCCCCGGCCCCGGTGCGCAGCCTGATCCCGGCCCGGCTGGACCGGCTGCCCTGGTCGCCGTTCCACAGCCGCCTGGTGGCCGCGCTCGGCGTGGCCTGGATCCTGGACGGCCTGGAGATCACCGTCGCCAGCAGCCTGGTCGACCTGCTGACCCGGCCCGAGACGCTCGGCCTGTCCTCGGCCACCGTGGGCGCGCTGGCCAGCGTCTACCTGCTCGGCGAGGTCGCCGGGGCGCTGTTCTTCGGCCGGCTGTCGGACAAGCTCGGCCGGCGCAACCTGTTCATCGTCACCCTGATCGTGTACCTGGCGGGCAGCGGGCTGACCGCGTTCACCCTGGGCAACGGGCCCGGCTGGGTGGCCTTTCTGTTCGTCACCCGGTTCATCGCCGGCATGGGCATCGGCGGCGAGTACGCCGCGATCAACTCCGCGATCGACGAGCTGATCCCGGCGCGGTACCGGGGCCGGGTGGACATCGCGGTGAACGGCACCTACTGGGCCGGCGCGATCCTCGGCTCGCTGGGCACCGTGATCATGCTGACCACGTTCGAGCTGAGCCTGGGCTGGCGGCTGGCCTTCCTGATCGGCCCGGTGCTCGGCATCGTGATCATCTTCGTCCGGCGGAACCTGCCGGAGAGCCCGCGCTGGCAGGTGATGAGCGGCCGGGAGTCCGAGGCCGAGGCGTCGATGGACTTCATCGAGGCGGAGGTCCGCGCCACCGGCCGCGAGCTGGCCCCGGTGGACGAGGGCAAGGCGCTGGAGCTGACCCCGCCGCCGGACATCGGGTACGCCGCGCTGACCCGGGTGCTGTTCCGCGAGTACCCGGCCCGGGCGGTGTACGGCGCGACGCTGATGATCACCCAGTCGTTCCTGTACAACGCCATCTTCTTCAGCGCCGCGCTGGTCCTGGGCAAGTTCTACGCCGTGCCCCCCGAGTCGCAGCCGCTCTACCTGATCGCCTTCGCCGCCGGCAACCTGGCCGGGCCGCTGCTGCTCGGGCCGCTGTTCGACACCGTCGGCCGCAAGCAGATGATCGCCGGCACGTACATCGTCTCCGGTGGGCTGCTGGTCGGTACGGCGTTCCTGTTCCACGCCGGCCTGCTCACCGCGCTCACCATCACCGTCGCCTGGTGCGCGGTCTTCTTCTTCGCCTCGGCCGGCGCCTGCTCGGCGTACCTGACGGTCAGCGAGATCTTCCCGCTGGAGGTCCGGGCCAAGGCCATCGCGGTGTTCTTCGCCATCGCGCAGACCTTCGGGGCGATCGCGCCGGTGGTGTACGGCGCGCTGATCGGGGACGGCGGCGACCCGTCGGGGCTGTTCATCGGGTACCTGCTGGGCGGCGGGATCATGATCGTCGGCGGGCTGGTCACGGTCGTGCTCGGCGTGGCGGCCGAGGGGAAGTCGCTGGAGGACATCGCCACGCCGCTGTCGGTCCGGCGTCCGGACGCCTGATCCGGGGTCCACCGGCGATCATCGCCGGGGCGGATGTGTGGTCCCTCGGGACGGTCCGGCATGCTGGATGAATGGGGCTCGGAGTGCAGTTCGCCATCTACTACGTGTTGTTCTTCTTCTGGCTGGCCCTCGTCGTGCGGCTGGTGGTCGAGGTGCTGCGCAGTTTCGCGCGCAACTGGCGGGGTCCGTCGTCCCCGGTCGCGGCCGGGGCCCTGGAGGTCGCCTTCGTGGTCACCGACCCGCCGGTGAAGCTGCTGCGCCGGCTGATCCCCCCGGTCCAGCTCGGCACGATCTCCCTGGATCTCTCCATCACCCTGCTGTTCTTCGTGGTCTTCATCGGCATGCAGCTGGCCCGCCCCGCGCTCACGCTCGGCATCGGCTGACCCATCCGTGGTGGTATAACCTCCGCTCTCGCGCGCCACTCCGGTACCGTCTGCGCCATGAGCGGGCGGTTGATCACCGCGCGCGTGTTCCGAATCGGCGAGTGTGGGGGAGAAGCCGGTGCGCCAGTGCGCCCTGCCGGGTTGTGAAGTGTTGATCGACGACGGGCCCGGGAAGCCGACCCGCAAGTACTGCAGCGCCGGGCACCGCGCCGCCGGGCGCCGGATGGGCGGTGACGACGAGCTGGACGCCGACACCGGCACCGCGGCCGAGTCCCGCCCGCTGGAGCACTCGAACGCGACGAACGGGCGCACCGGGGGGCCCGCCGGCGCCGGATCGGTCGCCGCAAGCCCGGCCGCCGCGAGCCCGGCCGCCGTGCCGCCCCGCCCGCAACCCCCGGTGGCCCCGCCTCCGCCGCCGGTCGCGCCCCGTCCGGCCCCGCCGCCCGGCCCACCGCCGGGCGCCGCCTACCCCGGGCCCCCGGTACCCGTCGAGCCGGCCCGGCGGCCGGTGTCCTCGTTCGGCCCGGAGCGGTCGTCCGGCACGGCGGCCGACCTCACCGACGACCTGATCGTCCGCGGCCGGGGCGAGCGGCCGACCATCGGCTGGCGGGGCGCAGTGTTCGCGGCTACCGGTGGCCGGTACAACCCCGGGCTCTCCGAGGCGGAGTCCGAGCGCCGTGAGCTGCTGCGCCGGGTGCGGCGGCACCTGCCCGGCGCGCACCAGGTGGCGGTGTCGTCGCTCAAGGGCGGTGTCGGCAAGACCACCGTGTCGGCCATGCTGGGGCTCACCCTGGCCGAGCACCGGGGCGACCGGGTGGTCGCGGTGGACGCCAACCCGGACGCGGGCACCCTGGCCGACCGGTTGACCGGCGAGATCGGCGTGACCGTCCGGCAGATGCTGGACAACATCGAGGGCATCGACTCGCTCACGGCGGTATCGCACTACACGTCGCTGGCCGGGCGGCTGCAGGTGCTGGCCTCCGAGCAGGACCCGGCGATGTCCGAGGCCTTCAACCGCTCGGAGTACGAGGCCATCTGCGCGGTGCTGGCCCGGTTCTTCAACATCATCATCACCGACTCGGGCACCGGGCTGGTGCACTCGGCGATGGAGGGCACGCTGGCCCTGGCCGACTCGCTGGTGGTGGTCGGCGCGCCCACCGTCGACGGGGCGTCGCGGGCGTCGAAGACCCTGGACTGGCTGGTCGCCCACGGCTACGCCGAGCAGGTGGCCGACGCCGTGGTGGTGCTCAGCTGCGACCGGGTCAGCCCGGAGATCGACCGCGAGCTGGTCCGGACGCACTTCCGGTCGCGCTGCCGGGCGGTCGTGGAGATCCCCTACGACCCGCACCTGGCCACCGGTGGTCGGGTCGACCTGGGGGCCGTGCGCGCGCCCACCCGGGACGCCTACCTGGAGCTGGCCGCGCTGATCGCGGACGAGTTCTCCGCCTGACGCCGACCGGACCCGCCGGCCTGGTCCGGGCCGGCGGGGACGGTACGTCAGCCGGCGGGGACCGGCGAGACCGCGTGCAGGGCGCCGTCCGACCCCACCCGGCAGGCGGCCTGGCGGTCGTCACCGCGGACGAACGGGCCGATGCAGCCGCCGATCTGCCGGTGGCCGACGGCGTTGAGGTGGAAGGACTCCTGGGCCAGGTGGCCGACCGCGGTCACCCCGCCGTCCACGAACGCCCGGGGGTTCACCGTCAGCCGGCGCATCCACTCGTTGCCGCCCCGTACGCAGGCCTCGTGCCCCTCGGTGGCCCGGGAGAGGTCGAGGAAGCGGGCGCCGGCCCGGTCGGCCACCTTGCGCAGCGCGGTGCTCAGCTGGGGCACGCCCTCGGTGCGGCCCCAGCGGGCGTCCTCGGCGCGGAACGGGCAGCCGGTCAGGCCGTGGGTCCGGGTCATCGTCTCGGTCACCGGCGACGGGTAGGACAGCAGCACCAGCCGGTAGTCGCGGTCGGTGTACCCGGCCCGGCGCATCGCCGTCCGCACGTCGACCAGCGCCCGCTCCACCCTCGGCGCCATCGACGCCAACCGGCCGGGCCACTGCTTGGCCACCGTCGAGGTGCAGTTGGGCCGGCCCGGGCTGAGGAACACCGCGACGCAGTTCACCATGGTCGAGCCGAACGCCGGCTCGTCGTTGGCGCCCAGCTGCACCAGCACCGTGGTCACCCGGTTCGCCTTGGCCACCTCGACCAGCCGCTCCGCCTGGGACCGCTCGGTGTAGTGGCCGGGCCCGCCGAACGCCACATCGGTGCTGCGCGCCCCGGAGCAGGCCAGGTTGATCGCCTTGCCGGGCAGGCCGGTCCGCTGCACGTAGGCGTTGGGGGAGCGGTGGCACCAGTTGCCCTTCTCGCCCCGGGTGCCCGCGACGTACCCGCCGGCCCCCTCACCGGAGGCCACGCTGTCCCCCAGCGCCACGACCGCGGCCGGCTTGTTCGGCGGCGCGGCGGGCACGGCTTGGCTCACGGTCCGGGCCTCCTGAGCCCCGGCCTGGCCGGCGCCGGCGAGTGAGCAGGCGACCATCACGGCGGCCAGTAGTACGTACGGTCCACCGAGCGGTCTCGCCACGGGACCGACTGTAGTCAGCCAGGGCCATGTGGGTGAACGGCCGAACGGGTGGGGCCGATCAACCGGCTCACCCTCGCCCGCACCACTACTCGCGTCGCCCCGCTGGTGCGTCCGAGTGATGGCACCTCGCCGAACGCGTCGCGCCGCAGTGCTCCGTCGAGAGCGGTGGCCAGCCAGCGCCAGAAGCGCGCCGACTCGATGATCGACCTGGTCAACGCCGCGAGGTCACCGCCCGGGGTGACGTCGACCGGTTCGGGCAGGCTGTCGAGCAGCTTGCGCCAGTAGAGCCGCCGCCCCTCGATGATCTCCCGGTAGTACCCGTCCGGATAGTCCGGACCCGGGCTGTCCCCGGTGCCCTCGGATCGGCTGAGCGCATGCCTCTGCACCGCCGGATCCTCCTGGAACTGCGGGAACGTGCTTCCGGGCGAGTGCAGACCATGGCGGCGGGCGAACGCCTCCTGCTCGTCGATCAGGGTCGTCCGGGTGTACCAGTCGCGGTCGTCGAGCAGGTAGCTCCGCGCGATCCGGCGGGCCTCGGCCTCTCGACCCAGCTCCTGGCGGTCGATCGGCGAACCGCCCTGCAGCCGCCGCTGCTCGTCCTCCCAGTAGCCGGCCCGGAGGTGGGCGTAGCCGTACAGCAGCCGCATCGTGTGCATGGACATGAGCAGCCGCAGCAGATCCTTGGGCCGTTCCACCCGGTGTTCGGGGTTCGGCAGGTACCGGTCGAGGTAGTCCACGAACGCGAACGTCGCCCGCAGCGGGTTGAGGTCCTGGTCCCCGGTGGAGAGCCACTGGGCGAACCGACCGACGTACGCGCTCTCCGAGCAGCTGACCGCGCGTTCCAGATGGCGTACCGCACGCAGGCTCAGCTGCCGGTACGCCTTGCTGTCGGGGGGCCACCCGCTCAGGGCCACGGCGAACGTGCAGGCCGCCATGTAGTGCTCCTGCCATTCCCGCAGGCGGGCCGGTTTGGGGCGGAGGGCCTGCTCCAGATCCTCCCCCAGGCGCGCCGGGGGACGCTTCCAGTGGGGCTTCGTGTCCGGGTCCAGCTCGAACTCCGCCTTGGCCAGGTACAGCGGTGCCCAGACGCGCATCGTCTTCAGCGAGGTCTGGGTGACGCTCATGCCCGGCCAGCGCCGCAGGCGTGACCAGCGGTAGTCGTCGATCAGCAGCCTCGCCTCGTGATCCGCGACGTACTGCAGGAAGTGCCGGAGCCGGAGCCGGTCGGCGAACACCGTGTCGTCGAACGGCCCGAGATGCTGGCGGTCAGGGTCCTTGCGGTAGTTCCGCCAGTAGGAGCGCAGCCACACGATGAGCCGTTGCGCGAGGGCCCGCCGCTCGGCCGAACGGCGGGGATTGCGGTCCTCGGACTCGGGGTTGTCGACGACCCGTCGCCATTGATCGGCGAGCTGCTCGGCCGCCGCGAGCCGGCCGACCAGGCGGAACCGGGCGATCAACAGCGCGTCCCGGCCACTCGGGCTCCGCCGGAACCGCGACGGGGGCTGACCACTGGAGTCGTAGTTGTCCCGGAGCAGGTAGCGCAGCCGCCACCACACCCGCCGGTCGTACCAGGACTCGATGGCGACCACGTCCGCGTAGCCGGCCAGCGCATCCATGAACAGGCCCAGCTGCTCCTGGGTCTGGGCCAGCTCGATCCGGAGGTAGGGATTCTGCGGGTCGGTCTTGAGCGCCCGGTGGTAGGCCGCGATGGCCCGCTCGTACTCCCGCGCGATGACGTGTTGCCGGGCCAGCTGGCTCTCGTGGAACAGATCCGGCGGCAGCTCCAGGCCGCGCCACGACTTCCACGGTGCGCGGCGGGACAGCCGGCTACGCGGGATGACGTATGCCCCGACGAGGTGTGCGGCCTGCTCGGCGAGGTCCTCCCAGTCGTCCGCCCAGATCGAGGCGATCTGCGCCCGGCCGGTGGGCAGTACCGCCACGGTCACGGTGATGCCGTGCGGCTCGGGCCCGGTCCGCTCGTGCAACTGCAGGGAGGCCCGGTAGCCGTAGCGGACCTGCAGCACGGCCCGGGTCACCGCCGCGACGGTCGCCAACGCGTTGCCGGTGCCGTTGGCCGCGCTCTTGACGCCGTCCAGCACAGACTCGGCCGACGGTTCGTTGGGCACGGACTGCGGTGCCGAGAGGCTCAGGTTGGACAGCCGCCGCCGAAGGTGGGCCAGCACCTCCTCGTCGGGCGTCGAGCCACCGGGCCCGCCGTCCGGGCCGCCGCGCCGGCCGGACAGGACGATCTCGATCGCCCCCGGCCGGGCGACCAGGAAGGCGAACAAGGTACGCCGCAGGGCCAGGACGGCCGCGACGGCGAACAGCGCGGTGGCGGCGTGCAGGACGGTCGGTAGATCGTCGGAGCTGAGCCAGGACAGCCGATCGGGCACCCAGCCGGGCAACGGCGCGGGCACCTTCGGGTCGGCCGTGTCCGCCGGCTTGGGCGCCACGGCGGCGGCCACGGCCAGCCCGACGAGCAGCGCGGTGGTGAGCGTCCACAGCAGCGGGTGCGGCATGGCGACCCGCTCGGTCGCCGAGTCCCGCTTGAACCACACCCGGCTCACCCGGCACCACCCGCCCCGGAGAGTGTCAGCCGTCGCCAGAGCCGTACCAGCCGTGGCCAGAGCGACGCCGGGAGCAGGCCCAGGACGAGGAAGCCGAGCAGCGCGGACGGTGCCCCGTACACGGTCAGATCCTCGATCGGCGGGGCCAGAAGGTTGACCGCGCCGACGCTCGTCACGCTCGACACCAGCGCGAGCAGGGCCGGGCGGACCCAGGACGGTGCGGGCTCGAGCTTGTAGACGCCGGGCACGACCAGGCCGACCACGAAGCCGACGACGGTGGCCCAGAGCCACTGCGGCGTCAGCCGGGCGCCGAGGCTGGTGACGAGACCGGGGTCGAGTTTGTCCACGACCAGGACGTAGATCAGGGACACCACGATGCCGAACCACAGCCCGGTGTATCCGGCCGTGCGACGTTCGGCGGGTAGCCGGCCCGCGAGGACGAACACGACGCCCAGGTAGCCGAGGAGGATGATCGGGACGGCGATGTGCTCGACCGGTCGGACGACGGTGCTCACGCTGAACTCCCGAGGATCGCCTGACGTGAGTGCTCACTCACGGAAAAGAAACGGCGCACCGTAGTCGCCGAGTCGGAAGTGGGTGAACGGCCGAACGGGTGATTGTGTGTCAAGCGTCACGCCGTGAAAGGGCCGATGTCAGCATCACGGGCGGAAACCGCGGCCAGGGGTGTGGATCAGCACCGACCCGGGCACTCGACCCGGGTGTCGCGCGTTGAACAGGTGACCGACGATCGAGAGGAACACCAGTGTCTGCACCTACCACCCGCACGCTCACCCGACCCCGGGACCGCAGGGTCATCGCGGGGGTGTGCGCCGGGCTGGCCGACCGCTTCGGGATGAGCCCAGGGACGGTACGGCTGCTGTTCGTGCTGTCCTGCCTGCTGCCCGGGCCGCAGTTCGTGATCTACCTGGTGCTCTGGTTGATCATGCCGAACCGCACCGGCTGAGCGGTCGGAGCGCGCCGAAGGCGCCCCTCTAGGCTGGCCGGGTGACCGACCGCGCCGAGGCGCCCGCACGCGCTCCGGAACGGGCCACCCGCGCCGTGACCGGGCGGGCCGTGCTCCGGATCCTGGCCGCCCCGGCCGGCGGACTGCTGCTCTACGCGGCGTCCGCGCCGCGCACCCTGTGGTGGCTGGCCCCGGTGGCGTTCGCGCTGCTGGCGTTCGCCCTGCACGGGCGCTCGTGGCGGCCGGCGTTCGGGGTCGGGCTGCTGTTCGGGCTCGGCTTCTACCTGCCGTTGCTGCCCTGGGTCGGCATCTACGTCGGGCCGGTGCCCTGGCTGGCCCTGGCCGGACTGCAGGCGGCGCTGGTCGGGCTCGGGTCGGTGCTCATCGCCCGGGTGCTGCCGGTTCCCAAGCTGGGTCCGCTGTGCGCGGCGGCCTGCTGGGTCGCCACCGAGGCGCTGGCCGCCCGGGCCCCGTTCGGCGGGTTCGCCTGGGGCAAGGTGGCGTTCACCCAGGCCGACGGGCCGTTCGTCCGGCTGGCCGCGGTCGGCGGTCCGGCGCTGGTCGGGTTCGCCGTGGTGCTCACCGGCTTCGGACTGGCCGCGCTGGCCGGTTGGCTGATCACCCGGGACGGCGGCTGGCGGGCCGCCACCGCGTACCTGCTGCTGCCGGTGCTGGTGGCGCTGGGCTGCCCCCGGTGGGTCACCGGGGCGGCGGCGGACGCCCGCCCCGACGACGCCACCGGCACCGGCGAGGTGGTGGTCGCGGCGATCCAGGGCAACGTGCCCCGGCTGGGGCTGGAGTTCAACGCCCAGCGCCGCGCCGTGCTGGACAACCACGTCCGCCGCACCCTGGAGCTGGCCGACGACGTAGCGGCGGGCCGGGCGCCGCAGCCGAAGCTGGTGCTGTGGCCGGAGAACGCCTCGGACATCGACCCGCTGCGCAACGCCGACGCGGCCGCCGAGATCAGCGCGGCCGCCGACCGGATCCGGGCGCCGATCCTGGTCGGCGCGGTGCTGATCCTCAGCCGCGAGGACGCCGGTGACGGCACCGCCCGCTACACCACGGCGAACTCGGTGCTGCAGTGGGAGCCCGGCCGGGGCCCGGTGGACCGCAACGACAAGCGCCGGGTGCAGCCGTTCGGCGAGTACCTGCCGTGGCGGGGGTTCTTCCGGCTGTTCTCCGCCTACGCCGACCGGGCGGGGTACTTCGTGCCGGGCACCGGCCCCGGGGTGCTGCACCCGGCCGGGATCCCGGTGGGGGTGGCCATCTGCTGGGAGATCGCCTTCGACGACCTGGTGGGGGAGAGCGTGCGCAACGGCGCCCAGCTGCTCGCCGTGCCCTCCAACAACGCCACCTTCGGCATCTCCGAGATGACCTACCAGCAGCTGGCCATGTCCCGGATCCGGGCGGTGCAGTTCGACCGGGCGGTGGTCGTCGCGGCGACCAGCGGAGCCAGCGCGATGATCGACCCGCACGGCGCTGAGCTGCGCCGATCCGAGCTGTTCCGGCCGGCTGCCCTGGTGATGAGTATGCCGCTGAGACGAACGACTACGCTGGCAGCCCGGCTCGGGCCCGCGCCCGAGTGGCTGCTGGTCGTCTTCGGTCTCGCCGCGTTCGGCTGGACCTTCCGCCGGCGGCCGGCGGATCAGCAGGGCGGACCGTCCGCCCCGCGCGCGCGAGAGGACTCGGATGGCTGACCCCGCAACCCCGTCGCTGGTGGTGGTCATTCCGACCTACAACGAGCGGGACAACCTGGGCAAGATCGTCAGCAGGATCAACGGCGCCGTCCCGGACGGGCACATCCTGGTCGTGGACGACAACAGCCCCGACGGCACCGGCAAGATCGCCGACGAGCTCGCCTCGGCCGACCCCCGGGTGCACGTGATGCACCGCGACGGCAAGGCCGGCCTCGGCGCCGCCTACCTGGCCGGCTTCGCCTGGGCGCTGGAGCAGGGCTACGACGTCATCGTGCAGATGGACGCCGACGGCTCGCACCCGGCGGAGGTGCTGCCCGCGATGCGGGAGCGGCTGCTCGGTGGGGACGGGGCCGACGTGGTCATCGGGTCCCGGTACGTCCCGGGCGGGTCGGTGGTCAACTGGCCCAAGCACCGTGAGGCGCTGTCCCGGGGCGGGAACCTCTACTCCCGGCTCGCGCTCGGTGTGAAGTGCAAGGACATCACCGCCGGCTTCCGGATGTTCCGCCGCGAGGTGCTGGCCGAGCTGGCGCTGAACGAGGTGGCGTCGCAGGGCTACTGCTTCCAGATCGACATGGTCTGGCGGATCGTGCAGGCCGGTTTCCGGATCGTCGAGTACCCGATCACCTTCACCGAGCGGGAGCACGGCGTCTCCAAGATGAGCAACGCCATCGTCCGCGAGGCGCTGTGGCGGGTCACCACCTGGGGCGTGAAGGCCCGGGTGGGCCGGGTCCGCGGCCAGCGCCGCCGCGTCTCGGCCTGACGCCCGCATACGACACGACACCGGCCCGCCCCCTGGATCCCAGGGAACGGGCCGGTGTTCGGTTCGGTTGGGGTCAGGCGCTCTTCGAGCGACGTCCCCGCATCTCCTCCAGCCGCTCGGCGAGCAGCTCGTCGAGCTCGGCCAGCGAGCGGCGCTCCAGCAGCATGTCCCAGTGGGTCCTGGGCGGCTTGACCTTCTTGGCCTCCGGCTCGACGCCGTCGATCAGTTTCGAGAAGGTGCCGTGCAGACGACACTCCCAGTTGATCGGGGGCTCGGCGTCGTCGGAGAACGGAACCTCGAAGTCGTGGCCCTTGGGGCACGCGTACTGCACCGACCGCCGCGGCGCCAGATCGTGGTTTCGGTCGGTCTCGTAGCTCACCGCACCGAGCCGGCTGCCTCGCAGCACACGGTCCGCCATGGGATCAGTCCTTTCACTATCGCCGTCCCCGGGTGGTGGGATCCCGGGGTCGTAGCACGTCGTGTAACGTCGCTACCAGGTACTGCTATTCCGAGTTGCCTATCAATGCGCCGTCCGGGGTTGTGTCTTCCATAACACCCGGCCGTCGATGGCGCCCGCCTTCCGGGCACCGCTCATGAGTGTCTCTCATTTGAGCCGCCCTTAACCGAATATGTGACCCGGTCGCCATACGTGAGGTATCTCACATCTCAGATGGCCTAGTGGTCGGCTCAGAGCACCCGGGGCGGTTCGTTGCCGGCCGCGCGAATCGCCCGCCGCACCGGCACCAGGGCCACCACCAGGAACCCGATCGCCAGGAACGCCACCAGCGACAGGATGGCCGGCCGGAACGACCCGGTCTGCTGCGCGACCAGCGAGAACACCAGCGGACCGAGCCACGAGGTGCCCCGCTCGCCGAGGGTGTACAGGGCGAAGTACTGCGCCTCCTCACCCTTGGGCACCAGCTGGCTGAACAGGGCGCGGGAGAGCGCCGGCGTCCCACCGAGGACCAACCCGACGCCCAGCGCGAGCGCGTAGAACTGCACCGGCCGTTCGGGTTGGACGAAGTAGGCCGCGCCGATCACCGCCACCCAGATGCCCAGGCTGACCAGGATCGTCCGCTTGGCGCCGATCCTCGCGGCCAGCCGGCCGTGCAGCAGCCCGCCGCCGAACGCGACGAACTGGACGATCAGGATCGTGGTGGTCAGCACCTCCACCGGCAGCCGCAGCTCCTGCGACCCGTACAGCGCGGCGGTCTCGGCCACCGTGTTGATGCCGTCGATGTAGATGAGGAAGCCGGCCAGGAAGGCCAGGGTGAGCGGGTAGCTCCGGGCCCGCCGCAGCGTGTGCCGGAGCTGGCGGAACCCGGCCAGCAGCACCGCCGCACCGGGCTCGGGGTCCGGGCCGGTCGGCACCGCCGGGCGGTCGCGCAGCCCGCGCAGCGGCACCAGGGTGAACGCCGCCCACCACAACCCGCAGACCACGAAGCAGGCCCGGATCGCGTCGCTCTCGGACAGGTCGAACACCCCGCGCAGCTGGATCAGCGCGATGTTCAGCGCCAGGCAGAGCCCGCCGCCGAGGTAGCCGAAGGCCCAGCCCCGGGCGGACACGTCGTCCCGCTGGTCCGGGCCGGCGATCTCCGGCAGGAAGGCGTAGTAGACGACGATCGAGCCGTAGTAGCAGAGGTTGGCCAGGCCGAACAGCCACGCGCCGAGCACCCAGTCGGTGCCGCCGACGAAGGCCAGCGCGGCGGTGGCGGCCGCCCCCAGGAACGCGAACCCGGCCAGGAAGGCCCGCTTGTTGCGCGCCCGGTCGGCGATCGCCCCGGTGATCGGCAGCACCAGCAGCTGCACGACGGTGGAGGCGGCCAGTAGGAACCCGAACACCGACCCGGCCTGCACCGGCCAGCCGAACACCGACACCGCGCAGTCCCGCAGCGTGGTCGGGCAGGGCTGGCCGCCGGCCCGGGCGTCCGCCTCGACCACCGAAGTCAGGTACAGCGACAGGAACACGGTGAGCACCGAGGTCTGGAACACCGAGTTCGCCCAGTCGTAGGCGCACCAGGCCCGCTGCTCGGCGTCCAGCCCGGCCCGGGGTCCCCGGATCTTCAGCTCGACCACTGACCGCGCTCGATCAGCACCTCACGCAGCACGTCCGGACGGTCGGTGACCAGCCCGTCCACCCCGAGGTCCAGCAGCTCCACCATCTCCGCCCGGTCGTTGATCGTCCAGACGTGCACCTCCAGCCCGGCCCGGTGGGCGGCCGCGACCACGTCCCGGTCGACCACGGTGATCGGACCGTTGCGGCGGGGCACCTGGGCCAGCTGCCCGGCCACCGGCACCGCTCGACCGAGACGGCCCAGCCGGGCCCGATCCAGCCAGCCCCGGGCCCGCAGGCCCACGGCGTCGGTCGGGGACAGCGAGGTGACCAGCCGGGAACCGCCCACCGCGCGCATCCGGTTCAGCCGGGCCGGGGAGAACGCGGCCAGGCACACCCGGTCCCAGGCGTCCAGCTCGTCGATCAGCCGCAGCGTCGGCTCGACCGCGGTGTCCGCCTTGACGTCGATGTTCAGCAGCGCGGCGGGTAGCTCCTCGAACACCGAGCGCAGGCTGGGCACCGGCTCCCGGCCGCGCACCCGGGCGGTGCGCACCCGGGCCCAGGGCTGGGCGTGGATCGGGCCGGAGCCGTCGGTGGTGCGGTCCAGGGTGGCGTCGTGGCAGACCACCACCTCCCCGTCGGAGCACGCGTGCACGTCGATCTCCAGGTACCGGTAGCCCTCGGCCAGCGCCCGGCGGAACGAGGCGGCGGAGTTCTCCATGCCGGCCAGGTCGTCCAGGTGCCAGCCGCGGTGGGCCAGCGGTCGCGGGTACGGCCCGACCAGGTAGGGGTGCGGCGCCCCATCAGCGCGGCTCATCACTCGGCCGCCTCGTGTTCCGGGTCGGGCAGCTCCGGGCCGGGCTCGAGCAGCGGGGCCATCAGGTCGCCGTGCCGCTCCAGCCGGGCCGGGATGTCCCGGGCGGTGAACGTCAGGTCGGCCGGCACCCGGCAGGCCGCCACCTCGTCCCAGGTCACCGGGGTGGCCACGGTCGGCAGTGCGCGGCCGCGCAGCGAGTAGCTGGCCACCGTGGTCTTGGCCGGGTTGTTCTGGCTCCAGTCGATGAACACCCGGTTGCGGCGGCGCT
>JAESFN010000251.1_pt1 | contig 68170 bp, 61 predicted proteins | sample 9269411 | NCBI WGS metagenome assembly JAESFN01 (sample SAMN14505399, study PRJNA617100) | algae metagenome | isolation source: Iphinoe sp. HA4291-MV1 and co-occurring heterotrophs from trail next to... | place: USA: Maunawili Falls, Hawaii | collected 2009-07-25
TTGGGTCGATCGCTTGCAGCAAATCGGATACTGATTTGTGACTCGATTGGTTTTGCGTCATGTGTCATATTCTATGACGTTCCGTCTACCGAGTAAACTTTTTATTTTCTCCAATACCCCAACTTATGGATTGACATAACAGACTTGTAAAGTTTACGTACTAGATTGGACGTCATAAATATTACAAATCTTTTCGATTTTCTGACTTATGGGAGAGATAAAAGAAATGTTAAGAATATTAAATAGAGTTAATATTAGTAAGAAAGTTAGGAATATGCTTCTCATTTATGCGAGACTCGAATTTACCAGAATCTGAATTGCTGAAAACAGTTTTGCAACCGCTGTTAGAAGATTTTCAGTACTGGTTTGCGTCATCGGGCGCAAAGCGCCCGCCCTTTTGGGGCGATCGCGTGATTTTCTGGAAACGGAACAACTATCATTCATGAGTCAGCATGAACAATTTGACTTACTGACGCGAGTCAAGAAAGCACAAGAGGAAGTGAACACTACAAAAATGCTGTTTACTGCAACTGGCGAACAAGTTGGTATTGATATGGCAACGTTGATGCCTTGGCATCAATTAGTGACACAGTGTTGGAATGTAGCAATGCGCTTGGGTTCGCAACAGGAGAATTGGCAACAGAAAGACGATATATAAGTGAGATAGTCAAAAATCTTTAACATCATCTGAGATAGGAAGCGATGTATTTTATGCTACTGCACTCTGCCTTAAGTTGAAAATTCCCCTCTTAAATAAAAAAGTCTGAGCGCAAAAAGATTGCGTTAACCATTCAGCATCTCCATCATTAACCACATTAGCAGGTATCAGTGAAGCAAAACTTTTTACAACAATATAGTTTGAAAATTTGCTAACTCTGGAGGAAAGAACAATGTTACATCTACTTTACATTCTTGCTTTTACCATCCTAGCTTTTATAGCTGTCGCTAACTTAATTCGTAACCTGATTTTGTTTAGTTTTGATAGAGAGCGGATTTATCCACCAAAGTCCGCATCTTTAGCGAACCAAGGCAGATATCCATATAATCGGTCAACTAAGCAGTTTACCCCTCATCCAGAGTTATTAGACGATACTGGCAACTTAATCAAAGAACCACTGTTAGTGATGCGTTCAATTCCTGTTGAAGACGCTCGCCAAAAACTGGACGAGCTTTATGAAGCTTCTCCAGGACACAAAAGTGAGAATCAACAAGAGGAAAGTTAATTAAAAAAGTTTACCAGTTCAGAGTGCTGTAGATGTCTAAAGAGTGGTGAACATAAGCTATGTCCTAAGTCCTTACGGACACGCACTCGCGTTCGGAGGGTTACTCCCCGTTGTTGCACCTGGCGTTGTGGTTTCCACGCCAGGTGCAACAAGAGCGAGACGCCCGGCAATAATCACCAAGGGCGGGGGAGACTCCCGCACTGTGAAACAGCGCTACAGGAGGGGAGCCAGTCCGTTGCGGTGAAACTAGTGCTGCAGAAGGGTTTCCCTCTCAATAGCCCAGACACTACGCGTTGGCGCAGCCTGTCCACAGGACTTACCGTAGGCATCTGGCGCTCGCGTTGGTGTAGCCTCTCCGAGAGGAGAAGGATTCACCCGGAGGGGGTTCCCCCCGTTGTTTGCCTTTGGGAGAAGGAACTGGCGTTTTCCCGCGCCCAAGTGACTACTTTTCCGTTGGGCGCTCTGCCTTGGGAACCCATAGGAGTGTTGGGGTTTGCCCGTTGTCGCAAGTAGTGTTTGGTGAGAGGAGAAAATACTCAGCATTTAGGACTCTCGTTATCACTATTACGTTCGTAACCACAAAACAACTCTAAAGGACGTTGATAGGGCTGCTGGTTAGTCATGTCGAATAAACCTTCAAAAAGTTCCAGAGCTTGATTGAGTGAATAAACGGATTGGGGAATTACGACGATCCTGTTAAACCAAGAGAATGTAACCCCATTGCAATAAGCGCGTTGTCGTGGGGACATACACAACCAATTTGATAACCTATTGTAATGTCAGCTGGTGACAAGCTATTTTTATGAGATGCTTATTATATCCCTAAGGCAGCCTTTGGTTAGCTGGCAGGAAACCACAGGCAGAGTATTGCTGCATCTCAAATAAAGTGCTGCGTCTGCCGAGGTTTTTAACGTGTCTTTCACCATTCTTTACATATTGCAACTATCTCGTTCACTTGAGAGTCCGTTGTAATTTGTACAATGCAGCTGTGACGAATGATTTTGTCCAGATTGTGGCTCCTTAATGAAATTGATGAGCATTCCGACTTCCGTGCTGAGTGAACTGCTACAGACTCTACCCCACCTGAGACCTCAAATATATTTTAAGGCTTCATTAACGGCGCTTTCCCACGCGATGGAAGATCAGGTATTGGCTGCTACTTTGAAGCAGCCTCTGGTCATTGCTAGCTTCCAAAGAGAGCGATTTTACCGTCAAGAAGCTCATCGATATCAGCGGCTTGCCCAGCGCAGTAATCAAGTATACGTATTATCAGCACCCGAAACGGATTTCACCAACAGTTCGGAGTATTATGAAAAAATAGCTTTTGAACTAGATGATGGCTTAAGCCAAGAATGGCACTTGGTGGTCGTTGCCCAAAACTATGCAACTTGCTTGGTTTGCCGTGAGAGCATAGGTTCTCTTGCTAAAAATCAGCAGCTACGGGAGATGAACCCAAGTCTAGATATGGACGCGGCGCGCAGGTTCGAAGGAATTTGGACAGCAGAGCGGGGAGTAAGCCTGAAAGCCGCTGAATTGCTATTAGACAGGATTTTGGTTTACAGACCAGAACTGGTAGACAAAATTCAGCAGGCACGCCTAAGATTTGGGATAGGGGAGTGTAAGAGCGAAACAGAAGTAGAACCGATCAACGAATATGCCTGTGACATAGACACCGACCCCTTTGTGCGGCGTTTGCTAACTTACCTGCAAGCAAGTCAGTACAAATTGCACAAAGCATACCGTTCCATTACGGCTCAAGCACGTAAGGAGCGTTTGGTCAATACGATTAGCTCCGCTATTAGGCGATCGCTCGACCCCCACGAAATTCTCCAAGTCGCAACCCAAGAACTGGGACAAAACTTGGAGGCTAGTCGCTGTTTCATCTACCGTGCTCAAGAGACTGATACTAAAGCCGTCATTAAACATGAATTTTTGAGTCCTGGCAGATCATCTTTGTTGGGAAAAACTTGGTCTTTAGAGAACAATCTCTTATTCAAGGAAGTTGTACTCCAAAGTCAGGGAATTTATGTGACGAATACTCAGACTGACACTCGCATCACCAGTTCTCAAGAACTTAGGGGACTCGTTAAAAAGTATGACATTCGTTCTTGGTTGATGGAACCAGTGTTCTATCAGGGGCGCTTATTGGGTATCGTCGAACTGCACTATTGCAATGAAAGTTTACACAATTGGCAAGCAGGGGATTTTGACTTAGTAGAAGCTATTGCTACCCACGTGGGAGTTGCCCTCATTCAAGCGGAGGCTTACGCTAACTTAGAAGACCTTAACAAGCAGTTGGAAGCTCTTGACCGTACTCGCAGCAACTTAATAGCCATCACCGGACACGAACTTCGTACCCCCTTATCCACCATTCAAGTGTGCTTAGAAAGTCTTGCTAGCGAACCGGATATGCCCTCAGAATTACAGCAGGTTATGCTCAGCACTGCTCTTTCTGACTCAGAACGAATGCGGAAACTCATACAAGATTTCCTAACGCTTTCTAATCTAGAAAGCGGTCGTGTAGAATGGCATCCAGAATCCCTTACTTTACAAGAGTGTGTGGATCTGTCGCTGAGTCGCATTCGCACCCGATTTACATCCCAAACGCTGCCCAAAATTACGACCCAAATTGCAAAAAACCTGCCTTTGGTGAAAGCCGATGGAGATTGGCTAGTAGAAGTACTGGCAAAACTGATAGACAATGCCTGCAAATTTACACCAACAAACGGACAGATCACCATTAAGGGTGAACGCAACCGAAATAAAATGGTTGAGGTGACTGTAGCTGACACAGGACGCGGTATTGAACCACATCTTCTAGAAATCGTTTTTGACCGATTCTATCAAGAAGAAGGAGCGCTGCGGCGTACTACTGGTGGCACAGGTCTTGGTTTAGCAATTTGCCGTCAAATCGTCAATGGGTGGGATGGAGAGATTTGGGCAAAATCAAACGGCAAAAACCAGGGCAGTCAGTTTCACTTCACCATACCAATAGCTGAAAGTAGCCAAGAGCAAAAGCCGTCAAAAGTCAAGAGTAAATAGTTAAGAATTCGGAGTTTAGAATCAAAAACTTGTAAAATCTAGGTAAAATCTAGATTCTTTGACTATGAAACTATTGACTCTTGACTAACAACTGTTACAGACTATGACGCGATCGCAACATGATCCTTGTTGCGGTGATAGGATGCCGTAAAACGTTGAGAGAAAACTTTATGGTAGAAACACTTTCTGGACAAACTCCCGTATTTGGGGGCAGCACTGGCGGCTTGCTGAAAAAAGCAGAACTGGAAGAAAAGTACGCCATCACCTGGACTAGCCCCAAAGAACAACCGTTTGAACTACCAACAGGTGGTACCGCTATTATGCGCCAAGGTGACAACCTACTTTATTTGGCTCGTAAGGAATACGGCATTTATTTGGGTGGTCAGGTATTCCGGAAATTGAAAATTACAAACTACAAACTTTACCGGGTTTATCCTAACGGAGAAATCCAGTATATACACCCAGCTGATGGTGTCTTCCCAGAAAAAGTGAACGAAGGTCGTGGGAAAGTACGCTATGTAGACCGCAATATCGGCGCAAATCCCAGTCCGTCTGCACTTAAGTTCAGTGGGACAGCTACCTACGACGCTCCCAATCCATAATTAACTAAGGAATGGGGACGGTGGATTTTAGATTTTGGATTTAGTAGGATTGTTATTTGTTAGTAGTTAGTTGTTATGACACTAACTACTAACTACTACAGAGTCCTCGCTCCAAAATCCTTACTCGTGCCAGGTTCCTAAAAGAAAAATTATGATCTTCCCAGAGTTTTCCCAGTTTTCTGGGCTAGCAAAACAAGGCAATTTTGTCCCGGTGTATCAGGAATGGGTAGCCGATTTGGATACACCAGTCTCTGCTTGGTATAAAGTATGCGCTGGGCAACCTTACAGCTTTTTGTTGGAATCAGTAGAAGGTGGGGAAAAACTGGGAAGATATAGTTTGGTGGGTTGCGATCCGCTGTGGGTTTTGGAAGCGAAAGGGGAACACACCACTCAAACACACCGTGATGGTTCGCAGTTTGTCTTTGAAGGTGACCCCTTTACAGCTTTAGCCAATTGTTTAGAACCGTATCACCCTGTCAAATTATCCCAATTACCTCCAGGAATTGGGGGTTTGGTTGGTTTCTGGGGCTATGAATTGATTCGCTGGATAGAACCACGCGTCCCAGTTTATCAAACAGATGAAAGAAACATTCCAGATGGGTTGTGGATGCAGGTAGACCACCTGTTGATTTTTGACCAGGTGAGGCGGAAAATTTGGGCAATAGCTTACGCCGATTTGCGTGATCCGGAAGTAGATTTACAAGCAGCATATCAACAAGCGTGCGATCGCGTTAAGCGAATGGTGAGCAAGCTCTCTCTCCCTGTATCGCCGCAGGATACTATATTGCAGTGGATACCTCCAGGAACAAGGGGAGCAAGGGAAGCTGAGTCCTCCGGACACGCTGCGCGAACGGGAGCAGGGGAAGCAAGGGAATATAAAAGTAACTTTACCCGTGCTGAATTTTGTACCAGTGTCCAGAAGGCAAAAGACTACATCAAAGCTGGAGATATTTTTCAAGTTGTGATTTCTCAGCGACTCACAACAGAATACATTGGTGACCCCTTTGCTCTTTACCGCTCTTTGCGCCAGATTAATCCTTCGCCTTACATGGCTTACTTTCACTTTCAGGATTGGCAAATCATCGGTTCCAGTCCAGAAGTGATGGTAAAAGCAGAACGAGATTCACAAACAGAGATGATAGCAACCGTACGTCCTATCGCTGGAACACGTCCACGAGGGAAAACTCCTCAAGAAGATGCAGCGTTTGCAGACGATTTACTCAAAGATCCCAAGGAAATTGCTGAACATGTGATGCTTGTTGATTTGGGACGAAATGATTTAGGGCGTGTTTGTCAAAGTGGTACAGTCAAAGTTGATGAATTAATGGTGGTTGAGCGCTACTCCCACGTGATGCACATTGTCAGCAATGTTGTGGGCAAACTAGCACCTGGTAAAACCGCATGGGATTTACTCAAAGCTTGCTTCCCAGCAGGAACCGTAAGCGGCGCACCTAAGATTCGGGCGATGGAAATTATCCACGAGTTAGAACCAGGTCGTCGCGGCGTGTATTCTGGTGTTTACGGATATTATGATTTTGAAGGACAATTGAATAGTGCTATAGCAATTCGTACAATGGTTCTCCGAAACAATACGATAAGTGTGCAAGCAGGTGCTGGTTTAGTTGCGGATTCTGATCCAGATAGAGAGTATGAGGAAACGTTGAATAAGGCTAGAGGTCTGTTGGAGGCAATTCGCTGTTTGCAATGATGCAAAGCTGATTCAAAATCACCACAATGCAGTGTAATGCCTACTACACTCGATTTGAAATTGCGAAAAGGTGTCCTATTTGAACCTGATTCGGTAATACCGTTTCACTTTAAGGTTGATACAAATGGGAATCGAGCATTGCCCATTGCCCATTGCCCATTGCCCATGCTTATTTCACCTGAGTCACGCGCCAACTGAGCTTCAAATTCACCCAAAAATTCCAAACAGTAGCAACTGCGATCGCAATCAGGTTAGCAACGTAGCGGTTGGGAATCACGAAATTGAACACCAAGTTCAACACCAACACATTCAACACCAATCCCGCAAGACAAATCATATTGAATTTCAAAAACCGCTTCAAGCGCTGACGCCCTTGCTGCTGCTGACTGCTGACATCGGCAAACGTCCAGATATCATTCCACAAGAAATTATTGAAAATTGCGACTTCCCCTGCAATGATTTTACTGCGCGTCAGCGGTAAACCTAAGGTCGTTGGATCACTGAGCAAGTACAGCACTGTCATATCCACAAATACCCCCGATAATCCCACCAAGCCAAAGCGGATGAAGCGACCAATAGGGAAACCGAAGCGTTGAGAGAATTGTCCCAACAGACCAGTCGATAAGCGCAAGCGGATTAAGTGATGAATGTACTCGACATATTGTTTCCAAGTGACCTTACTTTCGCCTTCTTTGCGCTCACAGAACACATATCCAACTTCAGCAATTTTATCCACCTTTGAGCGCCCAATCACTTCCAGTAGGATTTTGTATCCTACTGGATTGAGGATTTTACCAACTATACACCGCCGACGTACCAGAAAATAACCGCTCATTGGGTCTGACACTCTTCCGAGAACCCCTGGTAAGATGATCAATCCTAATAATTGAGCACCTCGAGACAAAAAACGCCTAATAAAACCCCAACTACTCACTCCACCACCTTCAACATGACGGCTAGCAACGGCTAAATCTGCTCCCTGTTCAATTGCTTGCAATAGTTGCAGTAGCACATGAGGTGGATGTTGCAAATCAGCATCTATAACTCCTAAAACATCTCCAGTAGCTGCTTGCCATCCGCGAATAACGGCGCTGGATAATCCCCGTTCACGCTGTCGTCGCATGACCTGTAGTTGGGGATATTCTGACATCAGAGACTGTGCTATTTTCCAAGTACCATCTGGACTATCGTCATCTACGACAATTAACTCGTAGTTTCCTGGTATGCTCTCATCTAACAAGCTGCTCAAAACAGAGATGATTTTTTGGATGTTTGCCGCTTCGTTGTATGTCGGAATGACCAGAGAAAATACAATGGGTGTACTATCCGCGTTTGTTGTTGCAGATGGTAATTCTGATATATGCAATATATGCAATGGACCAGTGGGTACTGACAAAAGAGAGTTCGGGTGGATGCTATTCATGCAGAAAAGTTTTGTTTGTGGGGAAACAGCACTTCTAGTAATTATGCCCGAACTTGCTCTTGATGGTTTGAGTCAAAATCAATAAATGGTTATTGCTGTTTTTTCTATCACAAGAGGTATGTCTTGGGGATGAGTTGAGTGTGTATAGTTTTCATCTAAATTATATAGTCAATTCTACTTATCCCTTGTCAAGTCGTTATGCCCCACAAAATAGTTATGTTTGACACCTTAGCTTTGGATCTGTCAATAGAGAATATCAATGAATTTTGGTCTTTGAAATCGTTATTCCTTTAAGCTTGAGCTTTGCTACAACGCTTGTGACCAATACCCTAAAGTATGCAGCCTGAATGGACAAAGTCGAGCTAAAAATATGAAAGATATGAAAGGCAATTTTACTTATAGCAAGGTGCTTCCTCCAACTTGGTTACGGTTTTTAGCCATCGTCCTATTGGTACTGGGCGTATTTTTTCGCGTCGTGAATCTTGACCGAAAAGTCTACTGGTTTGATGAGACTTTTACCTCATTACGGGTTGCTGGTTACACAGCGTCAGAAGCCAACAGGCAAATCTGCAATGATCAAAAAATTGGCGTTCAAGATTTACAGAAATATCAGCGTCTTGCTCCTGAAAAAACTTTAACAGATACTATTAAATCTTTGGCAGTAGAAGACTCTCAGCATCCGCCGCTATATTACGTAATAGCCCGATTTTGGGTGCAATGGTTTGGCAGTTCAGTTGCAGTGACAAGAAGTGTGTCTGCCCTTTTGAGCTTGCTGACGTTCCCCTGTATATATTGGTTGTGCCTGGAATTATTTCAATCACCGCTCGTGGGATGGATTGCAGTGGCACTGCTTAGTGTAACGCCATTCCATGTGCTATATGCACAAGAAGCACGGGAATATAGTTTGTGGACTGTGACAATTTTACTCTCAAGTGCAACGCTGCTACGGGCAATGCGAGTAAAAACAAAGCTCAGTTGGGGAGTATATGCAATCTCTGTGGCGTTGGGGCTGTATACATTTCTGTTTTCTGGGCTAGTGATGATTGCTCACGGTGTTTATATAGTTGCAATTGAAAGCTTCCGACTAAGCAAGAAGGTGATTGCCTATGTGCTTGCATCTAGCGTAGGACTTTTAGCTTTCACACCTTGGCTTGTAGTCGTTGTGACTAACTTGGCGCAAATTCAAAACACAACGAGCTGGACGGATGATAAAATACCTCGATTAATTTTGATTAAGAACTGGGCTATTAACCTGAGCTATCTTTTCATTGATTTTGACTACGATTTAATACGTGGCTCTGAAGGCTCTTGGTTAAAATTAGTAGTCAAATACTTAATTCCTTTTATCTTAATTTTTGTCGGATATTCAATTTATTTTCTCTGTCGTCGTACGCCAAAGCAAGTTTGGTTGTTCGTCTTAACATTGATTGGGGTAACAGCGCTCTCTTTAGTGATTCCAGATTTAGTTTTTGGAGGAGTGCGATCGCAAACTCCTCGGTATCTCATTCCGGCTTACTTAGGTATTCAGCTCGCTGTTTCATATCTCCTAGCAACTCAAATTATCCCCACCTCTGTTAACATTTGGAGACGAAAGCTTTGGCAGCTGATCATGGTTATGCTGCTGACAGCAGGAGTATTATCTTGTGTCATGAGTTCTCAAGCGAAAACTTGGTGGCTAAAGTATCTTAACATTTATACTCCCCAAATGGTTCACATCATTAACCAAGCTAATAACCCAGTATTGATAAGTTCCTGTCAAACACCTTGGACTATAGGTGATGAACTCTCTTTGGGCCATCAACTGAGTTCAAAAGTACAGATTCAGCTAGTGAACGAGTCAAACGTGCCACAAACTTCTTATGATTATAATGACGTGTTTTTATACAATCCTCCCCACAATCCTCTTCCACAAAAATTACGAGATGAGCTTGAAAAACAGCATAAATTTAAAATAGAAAAAGTCTATTTTGATAGACTAAAGCTTTGGAAATTAGTAAAAAAAGAAGAAGCAAGGAGATAAAATTTTTGCATTCAGTTTCTATACTTAATAGGCACCTGCCTTCACTCAGGATATTTTATGTACTTAATAGGCACCTGTCTTCCGCAGGACAACTTGAACAGTTTTCAGTAAAATTTTCAAATCTAGCTTGAGTGACCAATTCTCAATGTAAGAGATATCTAATTTCACCGCATCTTCAAAATTATCGATATTAGAACGCCCAGAAACCTGCCACAATCCAGTAATACCAGGCAGAACTTCTTGTCGGATAAAATGTGGTGTTTGGAATTTCTCTACATCTCTTGTAGGCAGAGGACGTGGACCAACTAAACTCATCTGTCCAAGTAAAACATTGAACAATTGGGGCAATTCATCTAGACTATAACGGCGCAGGAATTTACCAACTCTTGTGATGCGAGGGTCATTCTTCAGTTTAAATAGAACACCATCTTTGCTCTCATTCTTTGCTTCTAGAGCTTTTTGCATCTTTTCTGCATTGGCAACCATTGTACGGAATTTCCAAATTTTGAACTTCTTACAATGCAAACCAATTCGGTCCTGTTTAAAGAAGATTGGTCCATTAGAATCTAGCTTAATCAGCAGAGCAATTAACAGATAGACAGGAGAGAGTATCAATAATAAAGTAATGGAACAACAAAGGTCAAAACATCGCTTTACCCAGAAATCACTGCCTGCAATAATTGGTGCTGGAATTGTCATACAAGGGACTTCACCTATCATCCATAATACGGATTTAGGATGACAAACTGAGCTTTGTGTAGGGAGTATTCTGAGGGTAATACCAGCTGTCTGGAAATGCCAGCAAACATAGAGACGCTTCTTAATTGCATTCCAAGAAACAAAAGCTTCTACTATCTCTTGGTGGCGAAGATATTCTAAGGTTTCTTCTCTATTAGCTCTGTCAAGGCAGCTAGAGTCGGCAATTCCTTGCAAAGTGTAGCAATTTTCTTGTTGTATTAACTTCAGATGAATCTCTTGCTCTTCTGTATCGGTTATGAGAAAAACTGGATGACGAATTGCTCCTTTCTTACGAAGAAGTGTAGTAGTAATATCTAAGATATAGCGCCCAGTACAGGTGAAGGCTATGGATAAAAACCAAAAGATAAGAAAAGTTGATCGAGAAACATAGCTGTCTGGTTCGTAGAGAAAAGCAATCAGCAATAGGAAAATTTCTGACAAGGAAACTGCTTTAATTAGACCAAGATAGTCACGACGATGATTGCCTGCTTTATAGAGTCCTTGCGCTGCAATAATTCCTATATCAACTGTTAAAACCAGTAGTAGGAAAGATTTTTTTTGTGTCCAAGGAGATTCTATTGGAGTTCCAAAAAATACAGCTAATTTCCATGCTATTACTAGAGCAATAACATCTAAAAAGATAAGTGTCAATATCCGCAGAAATCGGATTGTTAATCCTCTTTGTATCCTTGTGCCTCTAGCTGAGCGTAAGTCGGGTTTAAAATTTACTACTGATATAGTTTTGGAAGCCACGATTCTTAGCCCTCCTTTATTTATATTTGTGCTGTCTACAGCAGTTTCCATTAGGATCGAACACACGCCCCATATGTAAATAGGGTCTTACCATTAGGGGCAAAAGTGGTTTGCGGATTAATCCTAATCAGGACTTGAAATTAACGTTTTGGAGTGCGCTTTGGAGCTTTGTCAAACGCTCTTGCCATAGCATTCCATGCCAACTTAGGTTTGAGGTTTGAGTCAAAGGGCAAGGGACGCACTGGCGCACCATCTGGGCGGGGAGCATAGTCTGAAATCCAGGTGTGGCGATCGCTCAGTCCCCAAGTAATCACTGCAATGACTGCTGGTTCATCTAGGACAACTGATAGATAGTCTTCGTAGACACTTGCAATAATGCGATCGCGGACACCTATATCTTTAGGCAACTCTTTGTCTGCTACATCTAGCTCACTCACCAGAATTTTTAGACCCAGGCTAGCAACATCAGCTAAAAATTTTTTGAGTTTTTTAGGGCTAAAAGGAGTTTCGTTACCCCAAAGATGAGATTGAATGCCAAAAGCATGAATTGGTACTCCTCTAGATTTCAAACGTTCTAGCAGTTTTAGAACGGCGGTTCTCCTAGCTTCATGTTGGGGGTTGTCAGACTCCAGTGCTGTCTCGTTGTAAACTAGCAAGGCTTTGGGATCGGCTTGCGCTGCAACCCGAAATGCTAGATCAATGTAATCTGGACCTAAAAACTTTAGCCATTGTGAACGCCCCAAGCCATCAGTTCGACCATCTTCAGTGTAAATGGCCTCGTTCACCACATCCCACGAATGGATTCGTCCAGCGTACCGTTTAACAATCGTTGACACATGGTTTATTAAAATGTTCTCAATTTCTTTAGAGCTAGTTCTGGGGTCTTTGAATTTATTAGTTAACCACTCAGGAATAAGGTTATACCAAACTAAAGGATGCCCTCGAAAGAGCATTCCATGCTTAGACGCAAATCGCGCAAAAGAGTCAGTTTCAGTAAAGTTGAAAGTACTGGCACTAGGCTGAGTTCCACTCCAATAGAATCCCCCCACTATAAGACCACACTGCCGAATGAAAGTAGACTGTAACTGCTTATCCCCAGATAATGTGCTGTAGTAATCAACAGACGGAAATGCTCCATAGATTAATCCTTTAACTGCGGCTCGCTGACGTAAAGAAGCATTGCTCACTACAGAAAAACTTCTCTTTGAGTTATAAAAAGCTTGAACTTTCTGATAGAATGTGAGCCTTGTAGTGGCAGCATCAAAAAAGACTGTGCTTGCAAAAGCTCCCAAACCTAGCAGAAAATTGCGCCGCCTAAATAATTTCCAGTTTTTAAACATGGCTCTCCTTTTTTATCACTTTGAAGCAATAAAAATATCTCCAAATTCTCAAAGTCCCTTTCCATTTAGAATAGTGCTATTCTGTTGGTCATTATCCAAAAGATTCGATTCTTCTATTAGTCTATGGAATTTGTTTTAAACAGTCTCCAGCCGAACCAGCTTGCTAGCCATTGCATCAAAAAAAACAGCAAAAACCGTGGATTGTGTTTCAAGTAACGTTTCCATAAACGTTTAGGCTCCATAAGCAGCCTAAACATCCACTCCATACCGCGTTTCTGCATCCAGCTAGGAGCTTGCTTGACACGACCCGAATGAAAGTCGAAGGCAGCACCGACACCGAGCATGACGGCAGGAATCTGGTTTTTGTGGGTTGCCATCCACAATTCTTGTCTAGGACAACCGATGCCCACAAATAGAATTCGTGCGCCTGACTTGGCAATTTGCTGAGTGTAGGTATTATCTTCTTCCGGTGTTAACTTGCGAAAAGGTGGCGAAATCTGACAGACAACTTGAATGCCTGGAAAACGCTCATGCAAAAATTTTACAAATGCGCTCAAGCTCTCTGGTGTACCACCATATAGCCCTATTGGTATACGAGCTTGCGCTGCCGCTTTGCACACATAGAGTGTCAGGGTAGGACCGTAGACTCGGGAGGCATCTTTCACACCAAGTGCAGTCAATGCCCACACTAGGGGCATACCATCGGGTGTCACTAAAGCAGCATTGTTAACTACACTCGCAAATGCAGGATCGTCGTAAACTTCCATAGTCATGTGGACATTGGCGACACAGATATAACAATTTTTTCTTGCTTTAGCCCAGTCTAAAATCCGCTGTGTGGCGTTTTGGTAACTGGTAGCATCCACTCGCATACCTAGAATAAAGCGGTGCTTCAAAGAATTCTGTTCACTACTTGTTAGTTTCATTAGGTTTTAACCAAATGCGTGCTGTTAAGCTCGAACGTACAGGCACGTCAACGAAGAAGAATTCAGCAATGCTTGAAATGGAGGCTTAGACCGTGGGTGCCTTCTAGCTTGAAAATGGGTGTAGGGGCAAAACAAGTCAAAAGTATCAAGTCAAAAGTAAAAAGTGACAGTGTTGTCTATTTTTGACTTTTGATTTTTGATTTTTGACTTCCCCTTAGGGGTGTAGGGGAAAGACATTTTCATTTTTGGTTGTGGGATTTTCTCATGAATGACTTGAAAGTAGCAGGGGGAGTAGGGGAAGCAGGGGAGGAATACTTTCATGCTTGGCAGTGAAATTTTTTCATTGGGACTGCCCTCTCCTTCTCCTGTCCTATCGATTAGTCACATCTCTCTTAACAATCTTGAAACTCTCGTCTGGTAGGCATCTTGAACACCAAGATTTTCAGCAGACTTGACAAACTTACATTTTTTGTTCTCGCTAAAACTACATTTTTATTGAGAATTAACGACGAACGAATAAGGTTTAGAAAAAACGTGAGTAATTACTCTCGCTTTTGTTGAGAAAGATCCGGGTAATGGATAGCTCCTGTCGGAGAGGCTGCGCTAACACAAACGCTCTTGCGAACGGTCCTTTGCCTTTCTTTGTAATCATTTCACGTCAGTATAATTTGCTTTGAACCACTCACGATTGATTTCTATCTTGTCACCCATTTGTTTTAGCCAAGGATGTATATCTTCAGGTATCTTCGCCTTCAAAACAACAAAAGCAAAATTATTGTTGAACCAGGGAAAAGCTTTACTGAGAACTTTCAGAGATGGCTCAAAGAAGCGAATCCATAACTCCAGATCTCTTCTTGTTAACTTTTTTAAACGCCACCAGGGTATCCGTAATGCATTAATGAAGATGAATCTGTGATTTCCTTGCGGAGCATAACAGTTGATAGTCTGGATGACATCACGTTCTGTCCAGCGGTATACATAGTTTGGAATGGCAGTATTTCTTACTCCACCATAAAGGCAATCATTATCTGCTACCGCTGCTACATTCTTGACCGAAACTAAGTTTTACTCCAAGGCGTACCAGTGGATTATTTTTCGGTTCAAATACCAAAATGCCCTTTTTACAAACTCTGAACAATTCAAGCAATCCTTTATGAGGAGAAGCACAATGATGCAGACCGCTATGAACAATGCCGAAATCGAAAGTCTCATTCGAATATGAAAGATCCTCGCAGTCTTGAAAACACCACTTATAGGGTTCGTACTCTTTGGCAACCTGCCTTGAATCAACATTAGAGATAGTTACCCTTTCAAAGCCAGCCTTGAGCAACATCTTCTTGTCGGCAGAAGCACCACAGACTACTAAAATCTTCATCGATTTATTCAAAATTCCTTGAGCAAGAAGTTGCTCTAGGGTTGTCAGATAAAAATCGTAATGATTCATGATGACTTAATTTGTTCAACTTTGAGATATGCAAAAACTTTAGTGTGCAACTTATTCTGTGTCATTTCCACAGGACGTAAGAAGCAATATCAGCAAAAAACTTGGCTGCTGCCTCCGGAGTATGCTGAGATATTAGTTGCTGCGATTTTTGCCCCATTGAAGAAATGAGACTTGGGTTGTCAATGAGGCTCTTCATAGCTTGAGCAAGTGTCTCGGGATAATACGGGTCGAAGACATAACCGTTCTCCCCTTCAAGTACCATCTCAGCTGCTCCTGCCCACTTTGAACAAAGGATAGGCTTACCAAAAGCCATTGCTTCTAACAGAACCATTCCCCAAGTATCTTCTAAGGTAGGGAAAATGAAAACATCAGCATTGCGAAAATATGCTCCCAGGCTGCTATAGTCAACCCATCCAACCCACTTCACATAGTCTTGTATATTCTTAGTCCTACAAAACCTCTCAAGCTCCTGCTTCAGTGGTCCTTTACCTACAACTAGCAAAGTGTAGCTGCAATATTTTTGCTTGTTAAGAATGGCACAGGCTTGAAGCAGCTGATGAAGTCCTTTTCTGTGTTCTATGCGACCTACATATAGAAAAACTGGGTTTTGCTGTTGTGTAGCAATGTATTCAGCACCAAAACTCTTAGGTATTTGCAATAAAGTTTTTACGTCCGGTACCATGTATGGTCTCCTTCGGACTTTATGCTTTTTGACTCCTAAAAACTGGGTAAGATATTCTTCTCCACCATGGCTATTTGTAATCAATGCATCTGCAAACCAAGCCATCATGCCTCTAAGGAATGAACGAACTTTTGAATGTCGAAAGTCCACATTTGGTGAACTACCCTCCCAAGCAAGAACAAGCCGCCATTTTCCGAAAGGTTTGAAAAGCAGTGCTAACATAGTCCAAACAGAGAAACCACTGGCAAAAACCACATGGGGTCTAAATTGAAACAAGTAATGGATAATACCTAGAGATAAGTACATGAAACCACCGCTATAGTCGGTTTTTTCCTTGTTAGCTGTCACTCGTATGGTATTTCCTATTACTTTGATGGCAGAATTACTCACAGCCTGTGAATCAAACCCAGCCCAAGGACGACCCGTATAAAGAATCGCTTGTTCAGATAAATTCGTGAGTTCCTGCAAAACTGGTTGCCAATAAGCTCCTAACTCTACAGTAGGAAGAAGCAGAGCAATACGGAGTTTATCTGTAGTGTTCATATTTCGTTGTCTTTGACTAGAGACTAAAATACAAATTTTGCTAGCAATGTTTTCATTTTTGTTTGAGTGAGTAAGGAATCTCAAAGATGACAAAACTTAGAATCCTAAAAATACTCTTCTATAATTCAGATAGACAACTAGTCTGTTACTAACTTGTGAAATGCCGACTTTAGAAGTAATCTTGCATAGGGAAGTAACCAGTAGAATACCCAGAGCAGACCTGCATGTCGATGGGCAAACACTCTCCACTCTCTAATTGGCAACCCTCTGGGTTGATTAATCTTTTCCCATCGTTGATGTAGGGTTAAATTCGATTCATCCCAAGCTTGATGTCGTAAGGGGTTGTATTCACAGCTTCCTATGTATCCAGGTGCTACCCAAACTGAGCCACCCTGCTTGTGAGTTCGTAGCCCATAATCAATATCTCCGGTGCTATGACTAAATGTTGCATCAAGATTGCCCACTACTTGAACCACCTCTCGGGATAGGAGGACACAGTTGCCATTCATAGTTGAGCAGGGTTTTACCTCATTACCTGGTTCGATTAAATAAAATTTAAGAGGATGCCACCAACTACTTGGAAGCATACCTCCATAGGTAGGTAAACCAGTTTTTGCATTTTGAGTTGACCCTACTACAACTGTTTTTACGTAACCTTGCTTAGTTAGATGCTGGGAAGTTGCTAGCAGAGTACCTATAGCTTGCGGGTAAAGTATAGTGTCATCATTAAGCCAGAGATAGTAATCATAATTGTACTTAATAGCCTCAGCGAAGGCTAACCTCATCCCTCCATTCCAAAATAGGTTTCCACTTCCTAGTAGTACCTTAACTTCTGGGTACTTGGTGCGTACTGCATTTCCTGTACCATCGATACTTCCATCATCTACCAAATAAACCTGAATCTCAACATCTAACGGGAATACCTGCTTGTATAACGCCTCTAAGCAGGCTAAAGTCTTTGCCCGTCGATTATGACAGGTCATAAGTACAGCTAAACGCAAGGTTTCCATCATGAATTACTGAGTACTGTTAGTTATTGAACTACTATCTTTTACCCAAAAAAATAACTATTTTTGAGTGCTTGTAAATTAGCAAAAATCATACTTTTCATATTTAAATTTTGTGGTTTTTTACAAATAAAGGCAGAAGTACGTCCCTTGCGCGTGTCCGTCAGGACAAGGCAGAGGGCAGAAGGAAAGAAGTATTAATAAAATGAAATTAAAACTTTGATGTTTAACTTATAGTTTGGCATACAGGTACTGAATAAAAAATGTTTTTCTAATGACCACATTTCAATACAATTTCATTAAAAAGAGCTAGATAACGACGTGCTTGAGTTTCTAGGGCAAATTCTTGTTCTGCCTTCTGGCGAGCACAATATGAAAGCTTTTGGTATCTTTCTTCATCTTCTAATACCCAGGCAATTCCTTGAGCTAAATCTTCTACTTTAAAGGGTTTAGCTAAATAACCGTTCTGCTGATGTTCAACAATGTCCATTAAGCCAGTGCTGTTAAACGCTACAACGGGGGTAGCACAAGCAAACGCTTCAGATGCAGTTTGTCCAAATCCTTCCTGGGTTGATGGCACTACCATGACATCAGCGGCTGAGTAGACAGCAGCTAGTGAGATATCATCATTTAAATGACCTAAGTAACGAGTTTTGAATCCCAGGTTAATAGGATTTTCTGGTTGGGATGAACCAAAAATTACCAATTCTATCTTCTCTTGCCATCCAGTTCGACTGAGATTTTGTAACGCTGATTGCAATAGGTGAAATCCTTTGCGCTCATCACTAGTCGCGTTGAGTGCTCCGAACAGAACTAGTTGCTTGTCTTTGGGTAGGTCGAGAAGTTGTCGTGCTGCTTGTTTATTAAAAGGTCTGTACGTTTTGGTATTAAGTCCATTAGGAATGATTTCAATCCGCAGATCTTTGAACAGAGAACTGGAATTAGCACATTTTGCTAGCCATGAACTGATCGCAACAATAGTCAAGTTAAGATTTTTCCAGGCTTTTGCTTTTCGTTGCCAGACCCAATGAGATAGATCCCAGTCATGACTGCTGTGAAGTTGAGGACAGGCACCACAGAATGCAGTGTAGCGATCGCAGTTTCCAGTATAGTGGCAACCTCCAGTGAACGCCCACATATCATGAAGTGTGAAAACTAGGGGTCGATTAAGTTTAGCAAGTGTTTCTATCTGCATGAAGCCACCACTAATCCAGTGGAGATTAATGATATCCGGATATAGTTGAGCAACTTTCTGGGCATTTCTATCTGGTAGCCACTGAAGAGACAACAATGTATTATGCCGCTGACGATAAAGTTTTAAAGGCAAAGCATCAAATGTAATTTTTGCCCGGGCTATGCCCTGAGAGAGCTTAGTTCTAGGTTCAATTACGCTTTTGTCGTCGCTGGATTTTTCTAACACTAACATCTGTGAACTGACACCAATATTCTGTAATCCCTGATGTAGTCGATAGGCAGCCCGAGCAGCACCCCCCTTGATGTCAGATGTACTGAGGTGTAAAACCTTCATTTCTCCCCTCACACAAACTATTTTTCACAATCCTTCTAGATTGAGTCTTGTATGAAATAGCCCTTTACGGTGTATTCCAGTTGAATTAGTTATGTTATGCGTGAATTATCCACTCTTATTTTCCATTGCTATCCTATAATCTCCTGTTTTCCTCATTCTTCGAGACTCAAGAGTTAGAGAAAGTAAAATTGTCACATAAAGTAAGAAATTCGTAGTTGGTATAATTAATCTTGCTTCTGAACTATTAATCATAACTAGAAAGACTAGGAATTGCATTGGCCAAAAGTCTTCCCATTTCTTAGCAATAAGAACTAATCGACGTAATGCTTTAAGAAAGAATTGCAGAAAGCTAATTGTAAAAAGGATAAATCCTAATAAGCCTAAGTCCAACCCTAGGTCTATAAAACCGTTATGAGAATTACCAGCCCATGGATATTTTGCTCTTATATCTAATGACTGAGTACTATTCCAAAATCCAAAAAATCCATACCCTAGAAAAGGATTCTGCGCAATTTTATCAATCAACTCTAACCACATTGGAGTACGTCCACTCAATGTGAGATCTTTACCTTGGGTAGCTACTAGAATTTCTACATTATTCGATAACAATATAGTTCCACTAATAATCAGTAGTATTGCAATGTTAATGAAAATAATCTGTAACTTGTATTGATTCTTCTGCATAAGTTTGTAGATAAAAAGCAAAATGATCAAGGCAAGTAAGATACCCACAGCTGTTGTTGACCTTGAGAAAACTATCAGACTGAGTGATAGTGTAAATCCTGACCATAGTATCAACCAATACCGTTGATTACTAAGAGCCAGATGGAGAAAAATCCCTGCGCCTAAAGCCATGTAGTATCCTAGTTCATTTTTATGACCATAGACACCACACCACGCTCCAGACCACTCAAGCGATTGGTGAACTCCATAAAATGGAAAGAATAAGCATAACACCAAAGATAACAAAGCCGTTATACCAAGAGCCCAAGAGAGCATCCACATCTGCTCTTTTATGCTGTATTGCCAAGACAAGTAAGCTCCCAAGAGAAATGTTCTCAACATCCCTTTAGAATAAAGTAAGGTCTGCTGTGGGTCAGCAGACCATAGGATAGAAATTTGAATCAATCCTAGTAGGAACAGTAGAGGTATACTTCTTGTACCTGCATAAATGACTCCTTTCGGGTGCCTAACTATCAAAATTGATAGCACTAAATATTGAGTAATATTAATCCATTTGGTGACTAAGGGTCCTCCTACTGGGTCTAGTGAGATTTCTTGAGGAGGCATTATTGGTAAAGCTCCTACAAAGAACATTAGCAGTAGAATACAAGCTAATTTTTCTATTTTCGTAATCGATAGGGGAATCGATAGGGTACTCAAGATAAAGCCTCAATGGATTTGGAAAAATAAAAAGATAGATTGTTGATAGACCATTCGTGACAAGTTAAGGTGACAAGTTAAGGCGAACAAACTTCGTTTTGTCAATAGTAATTATGATGTAAACAATCCATGCTATTAAGTATCGAATTCAACCTTGTACTGGATTTTTTGGGTAAGGATGAACAATACTTTTAAATACGACGCGGTTGCCCAAAGGGCACTGCCCTCAGCGCAATCACTAACTTAAAAATAGTGCTTCCAACCTCAAGTTTTGATAGAAGATTTTAAGCACTATTACTGATTGAAAAATGGTTGATGACCTTAACTTATCATCAATCGTTGATAGACAAGGAATATGATTATTAAATTTGATTTCTTGATAAAAACAACTTTCTGATTTTACCAGAAATCCTTTCTTTTAAGCTGTACGTCCATGCTTTTTTATAGTAAAAATAACTGTAATCTCGATCTACAGTCATAGTATACGGTTCTCTTAGAGGAAATAACATTGGGAATAAAGATATCTTAGAAAAACCTTTTGTATCCTCTATAGTTCTTGTTCCATCTCTATCAAAACCAATATTAGAAATTAGATTTTCTGACGGAACAACTGATAAACCAGATTGTAAGAAACGAGCAAGATCCCATTGATAATCCCAGGTATCAATCCTGCCATAGTAAACATGATCAAAATCTTTCTCTCGATTCAAATATTGCTTAATGTCACAAATTATGTCCCTAAGTCTCTCTTTAGTTTCAGGCTTCGACCAAAGTTCCATATTGACATCGTAGTAACGCCATGCCCTTCTCCAAGAAGCCCATCCCCAAATTGAACCATAATAAGCAAAATGATAACTTTGAATATCTGGCTTCCATTGACCCAGTATATTCAAACCACTGATCATCATAATACGTTCATCGTATCGGTACTTTTCTAGTAGTTCTTCACAAAATCTGAAGAAGGTAGGATGTGGCAAGCAATCATCTTCCAGAATTATCGCTTCTTCAACAGTATTGAAGACCCAATCTATTCCACTTGATACCCGTTGCTTGCACCCCAAATTAGTAGGAGCGTAATTTTTTATAACTTCGCAATCCCAATCAACTCGCTCAATAATTGCACGAGCAGCTTCACACTTTTCTGCCTCACCGGGATGATCGGCACGGGGTCCGTCTGCAATTACAAAAAGTTTCGGTGGTTTTGCTTGACGAATTGCTTCAAACACTCTCTCAGTTGTGTGTGATCTTTTGAAAATGATAAAAGCAACGGGTGTTTTTAATTGCCAATTATTCATAATATAGGAATATCTTAAAATTTTAACATCTAGTTACCAATAAGATTCTTAGTAGAGAGGCATGTCTACTAATTAGCCAGTGGTTTAACGCCAGAAAAATACGATTCCTTATTTGTTTGGCGGCTTCATGCCATCACAATACAATGATCCTGCTTTATATGGAGAGCCATCGGTATTGATATCCAAAAGAGCATTGCTAAAGTCTGGAATCAAACTTGTATGAGCATCGAAAAACATAACATTTGTTAAGCCTGCCTTTTCAAATAGTTGTCTTAAGCTGTAATGATCGTACATCCACTTATGTTTTTCACCCAGTGGTGTATTATCTCCAATAGCTTGACGAATGTAGCGCGGAATCAACTTTTTTATCAAGGTGATATAGACATATGTGAATTTGTTTTTTAATTTATTAGTATTTATGTCAAGTATTTTTTGTATGATAGAACGATTCTGAGAGCAGTCTACCTCTTTCCTTACTTTTACACCTGTTCTTGCTTCAACATAGTTCATTGATAATTCATCATCATTTTCAAGTATCTGTCTCCAATAATCTTTCATCAATCCACCTGCTTTTGTTCTTACCATTTGATCAAGCAACTCAATAATAATCCATTCGTATTGCTTCCTTGCTTCCTCACTATCAATAATGTCCATAATTCTTAAATATTCACGGCATGTTTGCTCTAGATCAGGAACAACAATTCTTAAAATGCCATTAGGCTTTAGAATTCTGAAGCACTCCCTTATCAATCTTTCTCCCTCTTCTCTGGAAAAATGCTCTAAGACATGACTGCTGTAAACCACATCAAGAGAATTATCGGGAAATGGTAGTGGCTGTAAAAGATTATGTGGAATGACATCAGAATGCTTAGAATTAAAGTCAATATTAATCCAGTCCGCTAAGTATTTATCTCCACATCCAAGATTTAATTTCTGCATAATTTCATTTTTTAAAAACTGACAAAAACCTATAATTTAGCACTATCTTGATCATACTTTTTCTCAAGACCTTACCTTTTGTATTTTTCTCAGAATTTTTCTCCAAATACGCTTCCAGATTGTCCACCGCCACCCTACCCACGGTGTCATATCCACATAATGAAAAAATAAGTTATTTGCTGGATGATATACAGTAGAATTCCAAGGCTTACCACTTGATGCAAAATGTATAATGTAGGGGTCTTTTAGAGCATTTGTAAATTCTTCTTGGGAAAATGAGCTATCTTCCCAGGAAGAGTAATTATATATACTAGGAAGTTGATTCCATCTGGGTTCAAGTTCACCCCATTTACCTGCAAGCACAGCATTTAGTCCATCTTGGTCATGCCAACGAATATATTCTTTGTTGTTTTCAAGATACTGAATAATTTGCATACTAATATTTTCAGTTCGCATCTTCTTAAGATTGAGTACTAAAACTCCCGCGTTGAAGTATTTACAGTCTAAGGAAATTCCCAGTTCTTTATAGTTTTTTAGCCCATGAAGTGAGGATACATAAGGTATTCCTGAATCTTGCACTGCTAGTAAATAGTTATTTCCGATATTTATATCCCATAATTGACCTAAATCACCCAGTACTATTAAATCACTATCTAGATAAATTGCTTTACCATAATTTTCTGGTAAAAGAATAGGAATAAGTATTTTATAATATGTTGCAATTTTGATATGACCTGATACTTTCATGCTATCAAGTATGGCATCAGGTGGTTGTAACCATTTGATAGTGCATTGCTTTGAATCACTAAGTTTTAAAAGTTTATTTTTATTTTTGTTACTTATTCCTCCATCAATTATAAAAAAAATACACAAGCACTCGCTTCTAAGATGTTCTAATGTTGAGCAAATAACCACTGCCAAAGGCATTGCATATCCATCATCCGCAGCACAAACAACAATAATAGATTCTTTAGTTGAGGTAGTCACCAGTTTAATTGTGTTTTGGAATCTCAAATGTATATAAAAGATGATTTTGAGATGAATATTTTAAAATTATTGATTCACAAACTTCATGAGGTTTTAGACACAGAGCTATCACTTGATAAGCTAGGTCTAGTAAAGTTTGAGTAAATATTTTTAAATAAATTGGATGATGTTCATCCCATGAGTTGTCAATAATAGCAATTGTCTTCACAATCACCTCTTTGATTACCAATTAGTTACATAAGATAGAAAAGGCTTAATTTTCGTAGCAAAATCAAATTCCTCTGCAAAACAAATTTTAGCATTTTCAGAGTAAAAACTGTAATTGCTTAATATCAGTTCCAGAGCTGATTGAATCTCTACATAGTCAGAAGGATTTTGGACAACAATGCCAATTTTGTATTTTTCAACAAGAGTAGATAGAGATTCCAAATTATTGACCAATACAGGTTTTCCATGTTTTAAATAAAAAGATAACTTTCCTGATGCTTTAGCAATTTGAGCAAAATTATTATCAATATTTCTATAAAATGCCAATCCAATAGTTGTAGAAACAAATACTTCATCTATTCTTTCAAAAGGCAGAGGGTCTAGCGACAGAAAAAGGTTATGTGAGTTTATTTCTATCAATGACTTTATGTAGGGTTCTTGTACATCTCTTTTCTCTTTTTCGTGGAAAATTAACGCACTTCCATTGTTGATAAACCTAAAAGTATAAGCTAATTCTTGAGAAAATACTTCATCACCTATCATTCCTGCTTGAATTATGATGTATGGAAATTCCTTTTCACTCAATTTCAACATATTTCTCAAGTAATTACTGTCAGTTAAGCTCTGATGTTTATCATCAAAAGACATAGTAGAATTAGGCACGTAAAATACATTGCTATGATGATGATAATTATTGAACTCACTAAGACTTTTAAATCTGTCCTCGTCTTGAATAATCACACACTCAGCTTTCCGATATGCCAAACATTCCAAGCACTTGACAATTCTAGCTAGCTTTCCAAAGTACTTTGGAGGATAAATCTCTAAAGAGAGATATGCAAATTGTCGCCTGAATAAATAGAAATTTAGCAACGATGCAATTGAACCATTTGTGTCAACACCAATAACAATGCTGTTCCTGGGTAATATCAAATGATAGTTTTTTAATGTGTAGAAAGCAGATTGTGATAGAAATAAAAATAATTCTACTACTCTTGCTAACATGCCTAGTTTAAGCAGGCCAAGAGCTGTGTAAATCATGTTGATTGCAGGTATGTCATATCCTTTTGGAAAATAAACAGGGACTATCCGATCATTGGGTATTTTGAACGTCAGTGAATTATTATGTTTGGTAGAATAAATGAATACGCAGTATCCTTGATCACTAAGCGACTTGGCTAAACTAATGATGGTTGGAGCAAAGCTTATATGTCCTTCGTAAAAAAATATGCAGCACGATCTATTCATGGTTTAGGTTTCTCCTATCCACGAATGACAAAGTAGACGCCCCAAGTGTCAAACCCTGGTTCTCTATTAGTCATCCACTCCTGATATTCGAGTATCCCCATCTGAAATCCCTGCAACAACAATTCTATTTCTGGCTTAAACAGATAACGCATTCGGTGAGTTTCTTGAAGCTCATTAACTGCACTGCTGTTTTTGTCCTTAATAAAGACTTGGTAATTTACATCTACTAAATTTTCATTTGGATGCACTACTGGCTCTGCAATTCTGGTAACTTGAATCACCTCATCTTCCAAACGTTTGACTCTAATTGTTGGACGTTCAGTCAACACTGCTGGTCCATACCATATATCAAAAATAAAAATTCCGCCAGACTTTAAATGTTTCTTGACAGTGGCGAAAGCTGCTAGCAAATCTTCATTTGTTGTCTGATAGCTGATTACATGAAAAAGAGAGAGGATGACATCAAAAGTCTGATTCAACCTGAGGTGACGAATATCTCCGTGAGTAAATTTCAGTTGAGAAGCTAATTCTGGATAGAATTGCCAGAGGCGGCTATCAGCTTTTTGTAACATCTCCTGGCTCAAATCTACCCCGTGAATTTGGTACCCTTCCTTTGCTAAGAAAATTGCATGGTTCCCAGTACCACAGCCTAACTCTAGAATATTCTGTGCATTTGGTGCATAAGTTTGAATTAACTGATGAATAAATCGAGCTTCTCCTACATAGTCCTTATCTCGGTAGAGAATATCATAGTAACGGGCATAGTTGTTAAAAACATTCATAATAATTAAGACTTTAGTTTGAAGTACAATCCGTGATAAAAGGGAACTGACTTCTCTGGATCATAGGGAATGATGATACAAGAGTCATTTCTATCTTCCCAAATGTCAACTAATTCATAGCCAATTTTACTAAATTGCTCTATAAATTCTATTTTATTAAATACGTATTGTGGGTAAAAAACCTTACCTCCATTCTGTAAAGTTACATACTGGTTACCGTTGTATAAGGGTAAACGATTAAGCAACAAATGCTTAGGCTTGTGATAGAGAGAGAGAGTGCTTGCCAAGTTCCCTACATAATACTGAATTGCACCAGAAGAAATAAAAATTTCTTTCCCTTTAACATCTTTCAAATCAACTGTGAACTCTAAATTTTCAACATAACGTTTCTTTGCTAGAGTTCTACCACTATTTACTATTGCTGGTAAATCACAAACCATCCATGTGAAATCTTTTGGATACTCTATATACTTGGCGTAAGAATAAAAATGAATACCAACATTGCCACCAAAATCAAAAATTGTTTTGCCTTGATTCTGATGAAAAATCGAATTTAACCAGAAAATCACTGGATAATCATAGGAACCAATAACACGACCACTATTCTCCCAGTTATTATCCTCCAGCATTTGCTGGTATTCTTGAGCAAGTTCTGCACTATCATATCCAATACTTTTTGTCTGAGGTGCTGATTGTATGGCTTCTTCAAATGTCTGAAACACGCCATAAAAACAGCCGTAGCAATCTCTAGCAAACCGACGCTTGTACTGTCTTTCTTGAAAGAATCGGTAAATCTGTTTAGCAAATGGAATCTGCTTGATAATCTTCTTCATTTCAAGATATCCTTAACTACCAGTGCTACCCGTATCATTTGTTCATCCGTTAGTGCCAGTCCACTAGGAATATAGAAACCCCGACGAGCAATTTTTTCTGCCACTTGGCAAGATTCTTGCTCAAATAATCCCATCTTTTTGAACACAGGTTGTTCATGCATACACCAAAAGAAAGGACGAGTACCAATTTTGTGCTGAGCAAGATACTGCATTGCTTCTTGAGCCTCAAACGGTACATTATCTTTTAAAACTAAACCGTACACCCAATATATATTTGTTGCATATTCAGTCAGCGGCAAAGGTAACTGTATGTCAGGGATATCTGTAAGTAATTCTGTGTAAATTTGTCCCATCCTTCGCTTACGTGCCACAAACTCATCCAAACGCTCTAACTGAGCAACCCCAATTGCTGCTTGGATATTACTCATTCGCATATTCCAACCCAACTCTTCATGCACAAAGCGTTTTTGGGGTTGAAAGCACAAATTGCGTAAAGCACGACAACGCTCTGCCAACTTTTCATCATTAGTAACCAGCATTCCCCCCTCGCCTGTGGTAATGTGCTTATTAGGATAAAAACTGAAGGTACTAATAGTGCCGAAGCTACCACAAGGGCGTCCTTTATAGCTTTGACCGTGCATTTCGGCTGCATCTTCAATAATTTGCAGCCCATACTTGTCAGCTAAGACTAACACTTGATCCATATCTACAGGTAGCCCATAGATATGAACAACCATAATGGCTTTTGTTCTTGGTGTAATTTTGTCCTCAATCTGGTTAACATCCATATTCCAGGTGTGGGGGTCACAATCTACCACGACTGGGACAGCACCAGCACGGACAATCGCCGCCGCACAAGAAATAATCGTGAATGTGGGGAGAATGACTTCATCTCCAGAGCCAATACCTAATGCTGCAACTGCAGCATCAAGAGCAACCGAACCATTGCAGACAGCTATTCCATATTTGCATCCCACACTAGCAGCAAATTGTTCTTCAAATTGTTTAACAAACGGTCCTTCAGAAGAAATCCAACCAGTTTCGATACACTCAAATAAGTATTTCTTCTCGTTTCCGTCTAGCAGTGGCTCGTTGACTGGAATTGGCTTCATAGCTGACTCAATTCTGGTATCTTAGCTTCCTCTGTACAGATGCCCACAAACCGGGTTTTATCCTGCTCTCCCACATAAGGACCTTGTTTAACCTCAATCATCTCAATTTCTTCAAGCACTTCAAAGCCATGTCCACCAGTGACTAGAAGAATGACATCACCAGCTTCTAAAATTTGGCTTTCTAGGTACTCCTGTTGGTCGTTGTAAAAATCAACACGCAACTTACCTTTTTTGAGAAAAAGAACCTCCTGAGTATAAAGCACTTCACGAGATACGGGATTATGGACATGAGGTTGAATAACTTTTCCCTTTGGATGGCGCATGTATGCTAACTGTTGGGAAAGTTCGTTGGGTGTAAAGAAATGAATTCCTGGTTTGTCAAATTTATGGGAAATAATCAGAGCAAGTAACTGATTCTGGTAGATAATTTGTTCAATCATGATGAATTAAAGTATTAATTAAAGTTAATTTTTGGTCATTTATAGTTTTAGTAGCCTTATATGAGAACACAGTCTAAGATTTCCGGATTTTGACAGTTTGATAAATTAACACTCTCTAAAAAGCTCATGATGAAGGAAATGGTAGCTTGTTATCTTTCATATTACTGCACTTAACGACTCACATGAAATCCAGTGAAACACTTACTGTAAATTTTTGTTACCATCTTGACTCAGGCATAATGTAATAATAAGCAATTAGCAAGATTTGATATTATTCAACTTTCAGAGTTTTTTATTTCTATAAAACTTCAGGATGAGATAACTTGCCCTAAGACGACTTCCTGATAACTTCCTGAATTCACTATCTTTCCATGCTCAAGTACGTAAATGCGATCGCAATGTTCAACAGTGGAAAGTCTATGAGCAATAATAATCAATGTTTTTGTACCACTCAATGACCGGATTGCCTCAGAGATAAGGCTTTCTGTTTCATTATCTAATGCTGATGTCGCTTCATCTAAAATTAGAATCTCCCTTTCATGATAAAGCGATCGAGCAATTCCTATCCGTTGACGTTGACCGCCAGACAACCGCACCCCACGTTCCCCAACAGCAGTTTTTATTCCATCAGGAAGCTGCGAAATCAATTCTTCAAGTTGAGCCGCTTGAATTGCTTTTTGCAATCTTTGTAAATCAATTTGCTCATCCGGAACACCAAAAGCAATATTCCTCTCAATCGTGTCATCCATAAGAAAAATAGATTGAGGAATATAGCCAATCAGATTTTGCCAAGAACGTAAGTTATTATATATCGACACTCCGTCAACTCTAATATCGCCATTATTAGGTATCAGCAGACCTAAAATAACATCCACCAAAGTTGTTTTGCCTGCCCCAGACTTACCAATTAGAGCAAGAGATTGACCCTTACCAATAGTTAAATCAACGTTGTTTAATGCATTTTGGAAAGCATTTGGATAGCAGTAATTAATTTGATGAATAATTACTTTATTGAAAAACATTAAGTTATTTTTATGAGTTAAATTATCAAGTTTGACATCAGAATTTGATTTGTGTAAATCCTTTATGTGTTTTATGCTGTCTAATCTGTTTACTTCTATTTCTTTTAAATCAAAATACAACTTCTTGAGTGAGTAACTTGAATTTCTTAACAGACCAATAGCAGACATGAATTGACTAGCTGCTGGCATCAAGCGAAGTGATGCTACAGCAAAGATACTTAAAATTGAGATCAAGTTTTGCGGATGTTGATTGAATATTAAAGATATAGATATAAAACCTATTATGAATGTAACTAAAAGTGCCTCAAGCGCAATACGGGGTAAGTATTGAAAAACTTGAAATAAGCTGCCTGCAGATGCGTGTCTCTGAGTTTGTACATTCATTTTACTTTCAAAATAAGATTCGCAACCTATGACTCTTGTTTCTTTTAAACCTCCTACACTATGATTGATAATCCGAATCATTTCAGTATCTGATTCACTCCCCTCTTTACCCCAATAAGCAATCTGGTCTTTAAATCGATTGTAAAAAGCAAATGCTAATGCCAGAATTAACAAGATGCTAGCTGTAGACAAAAAATCAGTCTTAAGTAACAGCAATATTAAAGCAAGTATAACAATTAAGTTGGCTGCTAAGCTAAGAAGTGGGAGCGTAATAGTGTAACAGAAATGATAAGCTTCGTGAATGATATTCTGAATTAACAAGGCACTATTTTTATTTAAATGATAAGTATAGTCAGCTGATAAGTAAGCATGTAGTAATCTGAGTCGAAGTAATCCCTGCTGAGTTAGACTGAAATTAAAAATGTATTTCTGTACTTGAAAGTACAACAGTGACTTGATACAAAAGATAAGAACAATTCCCAAGCCGACTAATGCGATAAATTGACTAGTAGATTCTAAACCTGAATTTGCATAACTCCAATTTAACCAAGAGCTTCTAAAAATTAAATCTGGGTTTGTAGCTAAACCCATGAACGGTCCGACAAGTCCAATACCTAAAGCATCTAAAACTGAAATTAATAAAAAGAAACATAGTAAAATCAAAATAGTGCTTATCTTAGCCGATATAACGTATAAAAACTTTGAAAGATAGCTTTTCATATGACTTAATTAATGAATTGTATCAACCGTTCAATGTTCTATCTTCGTTATTGACCGGACAATAAACGCTTATTAACATGTTTATTGACAATAAACAAAACCAATATCCACCTGAACCCCAATAACTTTGTTGACAAAAGTACGATGGTCTGATGTAAAAAATGTTTCATTTTTTTGGATATCAAACGGTTTAAATCTTTGTTGAATAAAGAAAATGAATCATGTGTTTAAATGTTACGCGATTGCCTTAGGCACTGCCCCTTCTCCTGACGGAGACGCCTTCGCGCAGCGTGTCGCAGACAAGGGCGAAGGGCAATCGCTAACCCAAAAATGATGTTTTCTCCCACGATTTTTCAGACCTTTTTCTGCCATATGATGTATTGACAAATAGGTCATAATCTTAATCTGTTACGGATACTCGTAACTACAGAATTTTGAGATACACTATCCAACTCAACTGCCTCTTTTGTGTAGTAGAAGTAACTATCGGGTTCGGATTTCACGTTTACACCGTTAATTACCATACCCAGCACCTTCTGACCTGTCTGAGTCAGAAACTCTTTAGCTGCATTAGCACTCGCAGAGTCAACTACCCCTGGACGCACTACCAGTAAAATACCGTCAGCTAGCTTGCCCAAAACTGCAGCATCCGCTGTTCCAGCAAGGGGAGGGGTATCGAAAATGACGAAATCATATTCCTCTGGGAAGGTGGCGACTAATGCCTCCATACACTTAGAATCCAAGAGTGCTACTGGGTTTGGGGGTACAATTCCAGCGGGAATAACGTGTAGGTTGGGCGTGACTTCCTGTAAAGCTGCATCAAAGGCATCCAGATTAACGATGATATGACCTAAACCCACAGCATTCGTCAAATTCCAAATATGATGCTGAACCGGATGACGCATATCGGCATCAACCAGCAGTACTCGATGTCCCACTAAAGCCATTGACACAGCTAAATTTGCCGCCACTTCAGACTTACCTTCTTTAGCAACGGAACTTGTAACCACAATAGTTTGCACTTGCTTATCCGAACTCAGAAACTTCAAGTTCGCTTGTAGCATTTGGTAGGCATCGCCCATTGGGAAGTGAGGAATGTCTCTGCCAATGACTCTGGGAATTCGTTGCTCCACCTCTTGCTTGTTCCTCTGACTAGCTATTGAAGGAATGACGCCCAGTAAAGTGTATTGGAACAGTTCTTTGGCTTCTTTAACACTCTTAAGCGATCGGTCAATGAGATCTAAAGTGAAGGCAGCAGTTACACCAAGGAAAATACCAAGAATTCCTCCACCCGCTAAAATCAGTTTCTTTTGAGAACCAGATGGTTTATCAGGCACTAAGGCAGGGGAGATGACACGAGCATTACCAATATTTTGGTTTTCTGCAACCTGGATTTCTTGCAGTCTGGTCAAAAGTGTTTCATAAGTTGTTTGAGCGGCTTTCAGCTTCCGCTCAAGCTCCCGTTGGTTCTGTTCTAGCTGGGGCAAGATGTTTGCTCGTTCTTTGTAGACATCCCGCTCGTTAGACAATTTAGCGATTCTTTTGACCAAACCAACGCGTCCTGCTTCAATACCAGCATAATTTTCAAGTAGTCTTTGTCGCAGAGATCCATTCTGTAAATTCCCTGGAGAAATTTGCTGATTGCTGCCAACGACCTGCTTCATCCGCTCTTTGAGCAAGCTTTTGAGAACAGCAACTTTTTCTTCCAAGTTGATGATGATAGGGTGTTCTGGCAGCAAACGGGTGCGCTCAACCGCAAGCTGGCTTTGTGCTTCTTGGAATTGAGTTAGCACTTGCTGAATTCCAGGTGCTTGACCTAATGAGGAATTGGTCACGGCTTGCTGCGAATCAATTGCCGCTTGATTCTGCAACTTTTGTGACTGAGCGGTGATATCTTCTAGTTGAGCCTGGGCTTGATAAATTTGCTCATCTAACTTGGAAATTGCTTGAACTGTAGCAGTTGCTTCTTCTTGCAGAGCGATGATTTTATTGCTCTCTTTGAATTTACGCAGCGCTGACTCAGCTTCTTTTACAGATACTTCAGTTGCAGGTAGTTGTATTTGAATAAACTTGCGGGCTGAAACTGCCTCTTCCCGATTCGCTTCTATGTTATTCCTGATGTAAGCCTGCATGACTTTATTAAGGATTTTTGCAGCCAGTTCAGGATTGTCGTCAGTGTAGGAAACTTCCAGGACTTCAGTTCCATTGGCACTCTTTATTTGAAGTTTTTTGGTTAACTCTTCAATTGTGAAGAGTTTGCCTTTGTCGTCTTTAAGCTCAAGCTCTGTAATAGTTTCCTGAATGATTGGAACAGATACTACTATCTTTGCCTGAGTATCGGACGGATTGCTGTTTACGGTTAAAGTCTCAAGCCTTCCTATCGCTTCTCCCAAACCTGTTAGAGAGGAGGTGCGATTCGTCTTAATCAAGAGGCTTCCTTGTGCCTTATACGTGGGTTTCAATGATAATGCAGACAAGGATGCAAGGGTAACAACGACTCCAAAAATTCCGACAGCAGGTACCCAGCGTCTCTGCAGAACAAGCAGGTATTTTTGAAAATCGATTTCTTCAAAGTTTTGTATAGGCTCCATAGCAGATATTAATTTTACTATTACACTACATTTGTTATTGTTATTGCCTCTAGCACTCAATCTGAAAACCGGAAATCCTTGATTCCGCTATAGCGAACCATCCTTGCATGCCTACGGGTAAACTCACCTACCGAAGGATTTCCATCAGGATCAATGACTCCGACAGCTTGTTGCCAAAGTTTTGGAGATGCTACTGTCACCTTATAGGTGCGATCCTGCTTTTGGACGTGATACCACTTCGTTTCTTGGCACTCGTCACACCAGAAGGCTTCTAACCATTCACCTTCTAGGGATATAGCACTCTTAGCCGCCATTAACATAAGAGCACTCTGCCGTCTTACCCCCCGTTGCTGGAGTTGTCCAGCGCGATCTGCAAACAGAGGATATTTTTGACTGACGCTATGGAGATAGCATTCATGAATTGGACAGTAGATAGCCCGTCTTTTTGAACGGTTCCGATTTCGGTTACACCTTCTATGCAATCTGACCTCCGCCGTCGGTAAACACACTATTGGGAAACACACTATTGGGAAACACACTACATAGAAAAAGATGCTTATGTTGGAGAAACTGCGATCAAAAAGACCGTCGAACCCAACACCTGCACCTTTAGAGTTAGCTAAGTGGGTGAACAAAATTAAATGAATGGTGGGTATTGCCTACCAAAAGCTTGTAACTTTTGCAGAAAAACTATTCTAAGCAATGCCCAACGCCAGATGCTTCTCCTTACGGAGACGCGCAAGGGACAAGCCGGGAAACCCGGACGCCAGACGCCTACGGTTCGCGTAGCGTCTCCCTTAGGAGAGGGAGACCCTCCTGCAGCGCTGGCTCTCCAACGCACTGGCTCCCCTACTGATATGTTTTATTTATTTATTTATTTATTTATGTCCATCTACTTTTGTACCAGAGTTAGCTTTGTCATGACAGTCAAATGAAAGGTTAACTAAAAACAGTTTGCAAATCCTTACAAAATAAGTTATGTAAAGATTTCCTCATCAAGGCTATAGAAGAAAGAGAATTTACATCATGTCTGCTGGTTTGTGATTCACCTAATTCATAATTTAGAGGAAAGTTATAAATGAATTAACCTGTTAACGAGGCGGCAAATAACCTGTTAACGAGGTAAGAAATCAAGGTATATCTTAATACTCACAAATATTGGACAAGAAATAGCCTACTATTTTGAGCGTTTCTGATTTTGGTTACACTATCTCCACAATTCGACCTTCTTCAGTAGAATATACACTACTCATGATAAGAAGGTTACGTTGGAGGGACTGAGATCGAAAAGACCATCAAAGCCCAACTCCACACATCAACAATCAGATATTTTTATTCCATTGCAGCCACACTGGTTAGCCTATACCAGATAATCTATAAATTGCAAGTGTTTTAAACTGATGTTCTGCATAAGCTAACTCCAAAAGACTGCATGAATGGAACACAATTGAAAACTGGATAAGTAAGATACAGTTGGAAACTGAAATAATCTTAGCTTGCAACCAACATGTTTAAGAGTATCACAAATTTCCGTTGTCATTGTGTTGTAAACAGAACCTTGTTTTAAATTTTATCGATAGTAAAAAACTCAACAATACTTGCTGACCATCATAAGCCTTACTCTATGCATAAAAGGTTTGTCAAACGAGTTGTCCTTGTTTGTGTCTTAGTAGTATTGTGTCTTAGTAGTAATTGTTGTAGGCGATTGTATCGTACCATATATCGCTTGGCAACTAGATTAGTTAAGTCTACTGGTTGAAGAAGTGATACAACTCTTAGGCAATTGATGATAGCGATCGCTGATTATTTCCCAATTTTAGTATAGAATATCAGGTTTTCTTAATCTATAAATGTAATGTTTATTACTTTTCATGCTGACTTGTATATAAAAAATATTACCCAACAATACTTTTCTGGTTTTTCTCACTTGTTTAGACTACAGTCTATACTCGTCAAGAATAATTGACTTTACAAGTAAAGTTTCTTAGTATTAATAACTACATTATAATGAGAAATACAAAGATACAGCAAGGATACTGATTCAGCTAGACGATAATTACAGTAGTTACCAAAATCTAGTCTTGAAAGATCCCTGTTTAGTTAATTTTATGCATATTAATGCCAAAATAGATTCATTTCTTTTTATGCGTGATTGCATCTATAACTCAAAGTAGATGGCACAAGCAAACTAACATGTATCTGTTGTATCTTTGATAGTGTTATTAACATTTTGTCTTGAAAGATCCCTGTTTAGTTAGCTTTATGGTTATCAATCTCAAAGTAGGTTCACTTGACAAAAGCAACTAACCATGCACCTGTTATATATTTGATAGTGTTATTAACATCTTGTATTGAACTACCCCTTTAGTTAGCTTTATGTTTATCGATCTCAAAATAGGTTCATTTCTTCTTATGCATGATTGAATTTATAACTCAAAGTAGATAGCAATGGCACAAGCAAATCAACCATGTATCTGCTGTGTGTTTGTTAGAGTTAATAATTTACTATTCAATGGTTTGCTTGCCCTTGGTCATTGTCTTTATATTAAATTTAAAAATTAACTGTTAATCTTTACGTTTACTTTAAAAAGCCTCTTAGAGAGATCCAAAAAATAAAATATCCAGCGGGAGCATCCCAAATGTGTAAATTTATTTTATTTTGTAGTGCGAGCTTCTAGCCCGCTTCGGTTATAAATTAGGGAGCAAGATGCTCCCACTACCGTTTTTTTGCATGTATTGGGATGCTCCCATATCCAGCCGTCTAATTTATCGATTCTGCCAAATCCTTGGGTTGAGTTTGTCCCAGCCCTTTGGCTGGGACACGGCTGGATATTTTATTACTTGTAAGTGCCTTATTGATGGGGGCATCTTGAATTTTGTAGCGATACTCTGGATGGAAGAGTATCGCTACGCTTGCAAAGCTTGCCTTCGCAGGTTTAAATACTCGTAGCTTGTGGAGGTAGGATTGGTTCTGGACCCCTTACGCACTGCCTCCTGTATTCTACCCAATTGAAAACTGGTGTAAATACATATTCCTCGTCCTCAACATGGAGTACAGAGTGAGGAGCATCAATAGTTGTGTTTTCCTTAGCTGAGAACCCGTCATAAAATACAGTTTACGCTTGCCTAGTTTCGTCGCACTAAGATTTAGGCTTATAAGTCGAAGCAACATGCAACTCTTTTAACTGCTTGGTGTCTACTACCGAAGGTGCATCTGTTAACAAACAACGTGCTTGTTGCGTTTTTGGAAAAGCAATGACATCCCGAATGGATTCTTCTTTGGCTAGCAACATCACCAAACGATCTAAACCATAGGCAATGCCACCATGAGGCGGAGTTCCGTATTCAAAAGCCTCTAACAGAAAGCCAAATTTATTGTGTGCTTCTTCTGGGGAAAGTCCAATTGCCTCAAACACTTGCTCTTGAATTTCCCGCTGATAAATCCGCAGACTACCGCCGCCAACTTCAAAGCCGTTGAATACCAAGTCGTAAGCTTGCGCTCTTGCGGTTTTTAAGTCGCTCAAATCATCAGGATGAGGCGCGGTAAATGGGTGGTGCAGTGCTTCTAGGCGGTTTTCCTCTGCGTTCCATTCAAACATGGGAAAATCTGTAATCCAGAGCAAATTGATTTTCTCTGGATCTATTAACCCGAATTCTCTAGCGATAACTTGCCGCAGCCTATCTAATGTTTTATTAACGTTAGCAGTGTCACCAGCCCCAAAGAGTAGCAAATGACCGGGTTTTGCATCTGTACGGCGCAAAATTTCCTGTTTTTGCTCTGTAGTGAGGTTGTCTTTAATTGCGCCAATGGTGTCGATTTCCCCATCATCCCTGACTCGGATGTAAGCTAAACCTTTAGCACCTGCGTCGGTAGCTTCCTTAAACAAGTCACCGCCTGGTTTGATACGGACGTTAGAAATTGAATCGTTCCCGTTGGGAATGGGAAGAATTTTGACAATTCCTCCATTGGTAACAGCTTCCCGAAAGACTTTGAAGCCACAATCTTTGACAACAGTCGAGACATCGACGAGTTCTAAACCATAACGTGTATCTGGTTTATCACTACCATAGCGTTCCATTGCATCTGCGTAGACTAGACGCGGAAAAGGACGTTGTAATTCAATGCCTTTAACTGTTTTAAAAATATGACAAACTAACTTCTCGTTAAGTTCGATAATTTCTTCTTGGGACATGAAGCTCATTTCCATGTCCAACTGGGTAAATTCTGGTTGTCTATCAGCGCGTAAGTCTTCATCACGAAAGCAACGGGCAATTTGATAGTATCTATCGAAACCTGATACCATCAGCAATTGTTTGAATAGTTGGGGTGATTGTGGTAAAGCAAACCATTCACCAGAGTTGACACGACTGGGTACGAGATAATCTCGCGCACCTTCAGGAGTGGAACGGGTGAGGACAGGGGTTTCGACTTCTATGAAACCTTCTACATCTTCTAGGTAACGACGCATAGCTTTGACAACTTGATGGCGCAGTTGCAAGTTATGCGCCATGCGATCGCGCCGCAAATCTAAATAACGATACTTCAGCCGCAACTCTTCTCGTACGGGATCGGCGTCTGCGGTGGAAACTTGGAATGGTAACTGTTTGCGGACTGAGTTGAGGAGTTTAATTGTATTAGCGTAGATTTCAATTTCGCCTGTCGGTATGCGGGGGTTCAGGGATTCTTCAGGACGTTGTGTCACTCTACCAGTGATTTCGACAACGTATTCATTTCGTAGGGTATTTGCCAGCTCATAGGAATCTGGTGTACGCTGGGGATCGCTAACGATTTGAACAATGCTAGTGCGATCGCGTAAATCTATAAATATCACACCTCCATGATCGCGGCGACGGTCTACCCATCCGTACAAGGTAACAGTTTCTCCAATATGTTCTTTTCGGAGTTCGCCGCAATAGTAAGTTCGCATAAGTATTAATTCTTAATGACCAAGCTAGAGAATTCAAGTCAATGTTAAAGCTTTTTTATTATCTAGCATCATTAGTCATTCTAGTCATTCCGGTTTACCAAAAAAAATGGATTTAAAGCCTCCCCTATAAGAGTGCGAATTTTGAGGTTGATTTTTGTACTAGAAGTACGGTATTATATGTATCAGCGGTAAAGCGCACATATAAAAAGCGAAGTAAGTCTAGCGGTCAACTTCTGAACCGGAACCCTGGTAGCAACAAATCCTAAATTTTGTATAAGTGGAAGTCATGGCAAGAAATTGAATAAATCGTTTCAAACGCGGTCGGACAGTCTGTGTGCGCTTGTGGACGTATCCAAACAGGGGTATTTGAATGCTTGCATTTGGGTATCTAGGGAGGACGGTTGAAGCAAAAATCCTCACGCCTTCAGGCTGAGGAGTGTCAAGAAATCTCATGCAAAGACTAGCAACGGATAAAACGGATGGATTATATGTCTGTTCAATAGACAACCCATCCGTTTGATCTGCTAAAAAATCCGTTGCTCGTCTTGATGTGAAATCAAACAAGATTAACGTTGAGAGCGAGGAGCATTGAAAGCATCCCATGCGGCTTTAGCTGCATCTTGGAAGCGATCGCCTAGTTCTGCTACTTGTTGGAATAGCAACTGCCAGTTTTTCTCGGCTTCTTGTTGCAGGACTGTAAATGCGTTTTCAATGCGATCGCGCTCAATGAGTTTATCGCCTTCAAGAGCTTCCCGCGCTTGACGGACTGCATTTAAATATGTCTCACGGGTGAGAGTCCCTGCTGATTCTGCCTCAGCTTGAGCGCGTCTTTTGATTGCTTCAATCAATGCTTTGGTTTCACTCTTGACTTCATCAGTTTCGCCTGCCATCTCAGTTTCTACCATTTCATCTGTCTGAGGGCTGACTTGTACAAAGACCAAGTTTTCTTCATTGTTTGCATTATAAGTCATGGCTAGGCTCCTTTATACAACTTAGTAACTGTATTTGATAGCTGCACCCTGTTTGTCCTTTGTTATTTGTCTGTTACTGATGACTAATTACTGATGACAAATGACTACTGTTTATCGCCCAAATGAAAATTCAGATGTTCTGGACAGCTGTTCTTGTTCTAACTTTAGCAATGCCTCAACTCGTGCTTCAGTAGACGGGTGACTGGAGAACAAGTTGCCCAAGAACTGTCCGGAGAATGCATTTGTTATTATTAATAGTGGTTCAAAGGCTGGATTTGCTTGTAGGGGTAGTTGCCTTGCTGTCGCTTCTAAACGTTGTAGCGCACGGGCTAAAGCGCGGGGGTTATCAGTCAATTTAGCAGAACCCGCGTCTGCTGAAAATTCACGCGTGCGTGAGATCCCCAGTTGAATCACTGTTGCAGCAATTGGCGCAAGGAATATCGTCAACAACATCCCCAGAGGATTTGGACCATTGCGATTATCCCGTGAATTAGGGGTGTACCAAACACTGTAGCTAACAATTTGGGCTAAAAACGATATGGCACCTGCAATTGTGGCAGCAACTGCCTGCGTTAGGGTGTCACGGTTAGCAACGTGGGTGAGTTCATGGGCGATGACGCCTTCGAGTTCGTCCTCTGGTAATAAATTTAAAATACCTTCAGTCACCGCGACAGCAGCGTGTTCTGGATCGCGTCCTGTGGCGAAGGCGTTGGCGGCTGGGCTGGGAACGATGAAAATTCTTGGCATAGGTAGATTGGCGCGAGCACACAACCTTTGCACCATCTGATACAGCCCTGGTGCTTCCTGAGGTGATATTGGCTGCGCACGGTACGCCGCCAGCGCAATTTTATCAGATTGATACCAAGAAAATAAGTTTGTCACTGCTGCTATGACAATTCCCACGATTACACCACTGGTACCGCCAATCACCCAGTAGCTGATCGCAATCAAAATTGCACTTAATAAACCTAGTAATGCAACAGTTTTGAATTGATTTCTCATGTTTTTGGTTTCCTTGTAATGCTGAAGGTAAGATTGCTGGTGCTAGCCACAGCATTACTTAAGCCACACCTTGATAGTATCGACCTGAACACTGATTTATCAGGTAGAAATTGCGCTCTAATTAAGTACGGTTTTCCCACTCAAGTGTTTAAGTCCTATCTGAGGATAGAGTTGAGATATTTAGTATTTAAAAGTACTTTTTAAATGACTAATGACGACTATACAAGAGTACTCTATAACTTACTTAGTATAGTGATTCATACAATCAGGACAACTATATTAAGTAGTATATTTGACACTTAACTTATATACAAATCTCTTGGTTCTTAGCTATCGATACTCCCATATCTGTATAGTTTTTTCAGTACACATTCTCATCCTGCTGGTTGAAAATCAGAGGTTATGGCGAATTGTTAACAGACTGTTTCTTTGAGGTAGGTAATGCAATACTGAAAATTATAAGTGTCTTGTTAGGCGTAACTATAACCAGATTGTGGAGGTTATAAATTGCGATGGCAGTCTGGAAACAATTAACAATCTACGTTGGCAAATCGGATCGTTGGTATCATCAACCATTGTACGCAGCTTTAATTGCACTTGCTCGAAAACGGGGAATCGCAGGTGCAACAGTGACACAGGCGATCGCGGGGTTTGGCAAACAAACAACTAATCAAATCTCTCAATTATGGGAGTTGTCTTTTGACGTACCAATAGTAGTGACAATGATTGATCGCGAAGAAGCACTTGCAGAACTTTTACCCCAAGTGAGGGAAATGGTTAGAGATGGATTAGTCACTATGCAAAATGTAGAGGTTCTTCATCATGCTCCTATCGCTACCTACGAGAGCTTGAATAAGTAGCCCATTTTCTTGCTATATTAAGGCGAAATATAGGTTGAATTGTTTATGCATCCCTCTTCCCTCTGCCAACATGGCACGAGGAGGAGGGGTAATCAGCATAAGAGTGATTTTTCAACTCATCAACCGAAATTTTAGATCACGGATGTACGCCAACGAGTCGCTGCGTATTTTGTGCGATCGCGAAGCGGGCGCTCTGCGCCATCTCTTTTGGCGGGGCTTTGCCCATCACGCTAGCTTGAGTAGATGTAAATTAATTTAAAAATTAAAAAAAAGCAAATTGATGAATCAGACTTTCAGCGTAGCGACTCCTGAACAAGTTAGCACTCAAAAGCAAGCTGTTATTAAGCAAATCCTTGTAAAACCGTTGATTATCCTTTGCTGGGAAATGCTTCTGGCATTACCTGTAGGTTTAATCTTGGCAAGGTTCCATATTGGAGGAATTGCCTGGATCTTTGGCGGTATTGTTTCGGGTGCAGTGGTACTTCAGACGTATCGAGTTTTATATGGCTATACCCCTAAACCTAACCGGAGTGCCAGAAAGACAGGAATGGCACTTGTAGGACTAAATGTCGGCTTTTCTGTTGCCCATGGTCATCTAGCCAATATTACTTCTTGTATTCCTATTTTTGCTTTTCTCACCTTCTTTTTGTTGTTGTGTGGTATAATAATAGGCTACATTTATTCCCGCATCAGCAAAACGAATTTCTTAACAGCGATACTGGCTACAGTACCTGGTGGTGTAGGACCAATGTCAGCGATCGCTGCAGACTACGATAAAGATGTCACCCTCGTAGCACTCTTTCAAGCGATTCGCGTCACGACTGTAGTTTTTCTGATTCCCCTCATCGCTAGGGTATTATCTGGTTACCCAGTTTATTCGCAGGCACTCCCTGTTAAAGGTGTCTTGTTCAGCCTCGAACCATCCCAATTAGGATTACTATTATTGGCGTTGCTATTTGGTGGGTTAGGAGTATATCTTGCTATATTAAGCAAAATTCCGGCTGGTGAGTTTTTTGGTGCAATAGTCGCTGGGATAGCGTTTAATCCTTTGCTTGAATGGCTGCCTTTTGTGGGTGATGTTAACTTTACCTTACCGCTTCTAGTCAATATAGTAGGTCAAATGCTTTTGGGAATCACCATCGGTGAGTATTGGGGTGACAAACCCACTTTCAAAAAAAGAACTATAGCCTACGCTTTGATTTCTGTAGCAATGACTCTCGTTGCTGGGGGACTCGCCTCTATCCTTGCTATGGAATTAACTTCCTGGGACTGGTTAACTTGTTTGCTGGTTACAGCACCAGGAGGTTCAGCGGAAATGATTTTAGTTGCTCTAGCATTGCATCATAATATTGAAATTGTCACGGCGGGTCATTTAATACGACTTCTTGCTATCAACAGTTCTCTACCATTGTGGGTATTTCTGTTTCGCCGTTTTGACAGTCAATCTTGGGAACCAACTTAGGATTGAATATAAAATTGAACTAACGGATACTGTCGATGGTTGCCGAAATCAAAGAATTTGATGCCCTACACTGGGTGAAAACTCGTTCATCCCTTAACCCCGACGAATCAACCTTTCTCGTTTGGGAAGGCAATATTTACGCTTTTCTCCCTGGTGAGAAGAAAAAACTCCTATTTAAAATGATGGGCATGAGCGTGAGTCGGTGTATTCCTACAGAAGAGGGCTGCTGGGATTTTACCTCAAGAGAGTTGACTTACTACCTTGACCCAGAAACAGGAGAAATTTTGCATAAATGGGATAATCCTTGGACGGGGGAAACAGTCTCAGTGATACACGTTGCGAATAATCCTGTACAGGGCCATTTTAAAGGTAAGTTTCCAGCACCTGTGGAGGGAGACAGGACAACCTTTGTGTTTGATATATTTCCTACTTACCCCAATCCTTTGGGGGAAAATCCCAAGTTTGCTAACTATAGCCCACACACCACTTATCAAGCAGCGGAGTTGTTTAAATTAACCGTACCAACCGCTGATTTGTTGAACTCTGAACTTCCCTCAGTCACCGAACTCAAGCTAAGTTGGGATAGGATTGGTCAGTGGCTTCCTTGGATGAACATGGGCACACGTCTCGGTCATCTCATCTATAGTGCTTATGGGAGCAAAGTGAATGGCTTTAGCGAGTTACCGCAACTACTGCAAAATGAAATCAATACCCGCGTTCCTTTGTACAAGGATGCGCCCAAATCGTTTCTTGATGTAGAAGATATGTCTTCTTGGCTTTATTTTCAACAGCACTTTGATGCGTACTTAGCTGGTGAAACCTTTCCATTACCAGAAGCGGAGGAGATTTAGTTTATTGGGAATTGGGCATGGGGCATTGGGAATTGGGAATTGGGAATTGGGAAATCGAGCATTGCCCATTGCCCATTGCCCGTTGCCCATTGCCCATTGCCCATTGCCCCTTGCCCATTGCCCATTGCCCCTTGCCCATTGCCCATTTACGAAGCTTCTAATAACGTCCAAAAGTAGCCATCTGGTGCAACGAAAGAGAAACTCATCTCTCCAAACTCGTTAGGAACAAAGTCTGTATACTTCTGTACAGAATTTGCTTTGATGCGATCGCAGTACATATCTAGTCCTTGTACCCGGTAGGTGTACAGACAAACTCCCAAGCAGCCCGGTTGTGCAGCTTCAAAGCGGGAATCCAACTTCATAAAATCGGGAAAGCGAACAATATAAAGTCTCCCGGAACGTGCAGCAAATATGTTAGTTTCAGAAGACCGGGGATCATCAAAGGCGGTAACATAAAACTTTTCTCCGCTTTGAAGGTCAAAAATATCTCGACCTGCTAAGGAAGATTCATAACTTGTCTCTACATCATCACGCACGCGCAGCAAACCTAAAACTTCGTCATAAAACTTTAGAGTTTCCTTGCTGTCATCCTGAATGACTATGCCCATATGAGTAAACTGGCTTGTGTTCAGGGCAGAGTTTTTATTTATGTTTCCGTAATGTGGCAGTGTATAACCAAATCTCTGAAACAGAACCTGTCGTGTTAAAGGTTGCGAGAAAAACATTTCTCGCACTCCTATCACTGGTTCTATAAAAGGACGGCTTTTCTTCTCCTTGTTGTAAATAATTTCCCAATGAGGGTGTGTGTTTCTAATTTCCCAACCAGCTGCTTTTGCTTCCTCCACATGATTTAAAATGTTTAACACATCATCTGTTAAGGTCGCTGTCCACCGATTTCCCTTTACTTTCATCGATCCCATGCCTAATCCCTCGTTGGTGGGATTTTGCCAAATCATGAGACGAAGCAAACCATGATCTATATCTTGGTGGTAAAGGCGAATCGAACGTAAGGACGAATTAACCCCATATAATTCATAGGCTGCGGCTTGTGATAATTCACCTACTTGACCAACACGATAGCCAAAGAGTTCCCAGTATTGAATAACAGAAATTGGTTCTTTGACGCCAATACAGACTTCGTAGATGCCTTCAATAGTCGTTTGTTGCCTCTGATTCATAGTTAGTTATCACATATAATCAAAGTACTCTTTGAAACAGTATTCAATTTTCAGTTATCCGTTAGTTCCCTTCACTGAGGTTGGGAGATTTGAATAAGGATTGTTTGAATGTTTCCACAAGTTGATTGGTTAGCGTGATATCTATTTTTTTGAATGGAATGATAACTATTTATTGTTAATCAATGATATAATTGATACTAAATCCGGTTATTAAGCCACTTTTTTACATAACTTACTTATACTATTTCTCCATAAAGATGCTCTTAATTTAGCACCCATAGGCGGGCTTGGTTTGTATAGCTCCACACATAAGCGTGTGAGGGAATATTAAGCGCAAGTTTACAGAACATTGGTATCAGCTAACAATAGCTATTACCCTAAAAGAATTTCTCTCTAGGGATAAGGGTGTCGTGAAAAGTTTATGACACCTCAACCTTGCTAAGTGATCTGTTTTAAATCCTGTAGGACAGCAGAGGCTGATTGATAGCGATCGCTAAAGTGGTAACACACCATTTTATCTAAAATCTCTGCAAATTCCTCGCGTACTCGCGCCCATTGACGCCACATAATATTACCAGTATCTGAGTTTGGTTGGAGTTCGTGGGGTGATAACCCTGTAACTGCCTGAATGCCAATCATCCCTAAAGCATAAATATCACTGCACAAGCGGGGATGACCAGCAAATTGTTCTGGTGGTGCGTAACCCCGCGTCCCAATAGCAACTGTCGCTAATTCCGTTTGTTCCTGACTTGGCGGTTGCATCATTTTTACTGCCCCAAAATCAATTAGTACTAACTGATTATCTTTAGCACGCCTGATAATATTACTCGGTTTAATATCTCGATGAATCACACGATGTTCGTGAACAAATACTAGAATTTCTAAAATCCCTTTAATCATATCGATAACAAAAAGTTCATGCTCTACACCTCGCACAGGTGGTAATTCCTCACTTAAAGAATGTCCTTGAATATACTCTTGTACTAAGAAAAACTCGTTATTGTCTTCAAAATATGCCAGAAGTTGTGGAATTTGATTATGTTTTCCCAAAGCCTCTAAAATTTCAGCTTCGGTGTCAAATAATCTTCGCGCTACTTGTAAAAATTTTGTATCCCTACGGGCAGGCATCAGTTGTTTCACAACACAGATAGGATTGCCTGGGCGTTGGGTATCTTCTGCTAAATAAGTGCAACCAAATCCTCCTGAACCAAGAACTTTCGTAATTTTATAGCGTCCACTTAAGACAGAATCACCAGTTGTTTTTTCTGGGCTATGAACTTTTGATGAAATATGAAGATGTTTGTCTTTAATTGCTGTACTTTCTTTTAATAGAGTATTTAACTGCTCTATTGCTTCTTGTTGTTTTTCTACTTGCAGAATAACGACCTTTGTTTCCTGCTGAGTTCGATATGTGGTGTAAACCATCACGCTTATACCACTTAGTAACAGTGCGATCGCAGGCGGTATTATCGGTACCCATCCTGCTTGTAGAAACAAACCAACGCAAATCACCACCAAGCTACCTAGGGTTATACCTCCCACGACAACCAGCAATAAAGGATGTCGCACTCGCCAAGCTAAAGCAGCACCTAAGAGTGACCAAACCAATACCCATACACCTTCAGCCCACTCAGAAAAATACCAAACAACAGGTCGCCCATCCAGTGCAGCACTCATCACCTGACTAGCAATCTGCGCATGAATAAAGACAGCAGGCATTCTTGCTGGTTGGTCTGGCAAAGCACTGTAGGGCGTGTAGAAGCCAGGATGAAGGCTGGGAGATTTAGTACCAATAATAACAAGACGGTCTTTTATCCAATTGGGATTTATATTACCATTCAGCGCTTGTGTTAAAGTGACTTCCTTGGTAAACTTATCCGGATTGTGGTAATTCAGCATGACTTGATAGCCACCATCATCTATCTTTTTATAACCACCTGTATTGCTGTCAAGAACTTGAAAATTGGCTTTGACCTTTTTTGAATGAGTATCAACTAGCTTGAAATTATTTTCATCGCTGGAATCAGGTTCTATACCTTCTTTTTCCAAAAAGCTTATTGCGAGTTGGGTGGCAAACGAGAGATTTGTTGTACATTTCTTGTCTTGCGGGGAATGAGCAAATAACAAACTGCGGCGGACAATACCATCTTCATCAGATATTACGTCGGTAAACCCGACATTATCTATAGGAAAATTCGGTGGTGGTGTAACTTCTGGCATACCCATGCTGCTGAAAACACAAGTACTGAAGACGTTATCTCGACGCTTTAAGCCAGCCCCCATATTTTTTTGTTCTGGTCTGTATATATTTAGACCTATAACACGTGGTTGATAAGATTGTAATTTTTCTAACAAATTGTTAATTTTATTGTCTGACAGAGGCCATCCGTGTTGCCGAACATCATCTTCAGTCACAGTCACCAGCAAAATACGTGGATCTGGTGCCTCCAAAGGACGTAACCGTAGCATTTGGTCATATGCTCTTAACTCCCAAGACTGCAACCATTGTAGTTCTCGAACTCCCAGTACTAGGGCTGTGACACCCAAACTGGTCACAAGAAGAGTTCGCAACCAGCCTTTAGGAGCATTGTTCTGACCAAAAGAGTGTTCTTGTTTGGGAGCATCAGTTAAATCAAGCTCCTCCGGTTTGCGTTCAACAAGCGTATCGCCATATCGATTCGACGCCTGCACAGATGAGGAGGCTCGAACAGTCAAACGACCCCTATCTTTTGCCCTTGAGGCACGCAGCTTTTGTAATAGTCCTGTCATCACAACAAATGCAGCACCAGCCAGAATGTGGTAGACTTACCTAACCTGGATCTTAAGTTCCAAGCTGTGAATTTGGGAAAATAAAAATTATCCCCAGTACTATCCACTCTAACAACTAAATTGCTAGAGCAATCCTAAATGATTCGTGAAACAGTAGACCTTGCTTGATTCACTGTAACTTTGCCATATGTCTTGTCATAAATTCCAGCAACACTTCAGCTTGTTTTGAGCGTTGAAAACTTACCTAGACTTACGATCGCCATCTTAAGCATTTTTAATGACTAAACACTATGTCTTTCGCTTCAGATTTAAAATATTCGGAAAATACGATGGAAGATGTTATCTTTCCTCCTAGTGACTTATACAGTGACGAACCGCCTTTGGAAACGGATCTACATCGGTTACAAATGACGCTGCTCATTCAATGTTTGGAATGGGTGTGGCGAAACCGCAATAACTTCTACGCTTCTGGGAACTTGACAATTTACTACAGTCCTCGCCAACATAAATCTGAACAGTTCAGAGGTCCCGACTTTTTTGTTGTGCTAGATACTGAACGCAAACCGCGAAAAAGCTGGGTAGTTTGGGAAGAGGATGGCAAATATCCCAACGTGATTGTAGAAATTCTTTCTTCCGCAACAGCCGACACTGACCGAGGATTAAAAAAGCAAATCTACCAAGATATCTGGCGTACTCCAAATTACTTCTGGTTTGACCCGGATACCCTAGAGTTCAAAGGGTTCGAGCTAGTAGGGGGTCACTACCAAGAACTTAAATCCAACGAAGCTGGCTGGTTGTGGAGTTCACAGTTGGAGTTATATTTGGGTGTTCATAATTCCAAGCTGCGTTTCTTCACTTACATAGGAGAACTGATACCCACACCAGAAGAAGTCGCACAGCAAGAACAGCTACAGCGCGAACAAGCTCAACAACAGGTCACAGAAATGGAGGCGTTGCTGACTCGCTATCGAGAACGATTTGGTGAGTTACCAGAGTAACCACTGGGAAGTCCTGTTAAAAAACTTGAAAGGGGTGAGATAATCATGGCAATCTATCTAGACTCAGCGATCGCATCTGAAGCTGAAATTGCTAGTAAAATGGGCTGGGTAAAGGGTATCACGACGAACCCAACGCTTTTAGCAAAAAGCGATAACCCACCAGAAATCACGCTGAAAAAATTGGCGCAGTTGACTTCCGGACCAATATTCTACCAGCTCATGTCGTCTGATTTTGAGGGGATGGTGGCGGAAGGGAGAAAAGCTTTTGAGATTATTGGCAAACAAACGGTGTTAAAGATTCCAGCAACACCAGTTGGGTTTGCTGTCGTGGCGAGTCTTTCACCAGAGATAACTTGTTCAGTGACAGCAATTTACAGTGCAGCACAGGCAGCTGTGACACGGGAGGCGGGTGCTAAAATTGCGATCGCTTATGTCAATCGTGCTACCCGTTTGTTAGGGGATGGAATTGCCTTAGTACGAGATATGGCTAGTATACTCGCTGGTAGTAACACTGAAATCCTCGCAGCCAGTATCAAATCGCCAGAAGAAGCCGCAGCATCGCTACAAGCTGGAGCACATCATCTGACTTTACCTTTAGCGATGTTACGAGCCATGACTACCCATGAATTTTCGGACAAAACTGTAGAGGAGTTTACCAAAAGTGGTATTGGTTTAAAGATTTAGTCATTTAAGGTAAACTAAATCCTATGTTTCCAAGTTTCTTACCGACTACAGTTGGCAAACTCACAGAACCCGCTTCAATTGCTCTTGCTCAGAGCATTGAGCAGATTGCGATCGCCACTCCCTTGAGTACACAACCCATCACTACAACGTATGTGCGTCAAGGGAGTGGCGGTACACCTTTTGTGTTGATTCATGGCTTTGACGGTTCTGTCTTAGAATTTCGCCGCCTTCTTCCTCTATTGGCGGTACAAAATCAGACATGGGCTGTGGATTTATTGGGTTTTGGGTTTACAGATAGACCATTCGGAGTCAAGTTTAGACCCAGTGACATGAAAACCCATCTCTATTATTTCTGGAAAATCCTAATTAACAAACCCATCATTTTAGTGGGCGCTTCGATGGGAGGTGCAGCAGCGATTGATTTCACCCTGACTTACCCAGAAGTTGTGCAAAAGCTCGTGTTAATTGATAGTGCTGGTTTAACGGGTAGTTCATCGTTGAGCAAATTAATGTTTCCACCGTTAGATTATTTAGCAACTCAGTTTTTGCGTCATCCCAAGGTTCGGGCAAGTATTTCCCGTGCTGCGTACAAAAATAAGCAGTTAGCATCACTTGATGCCCAATTATGTACAGCACTGCACCTAGAATGCTCCGACTGGCATAAAGCTTTAATTGCTTTTACCAAAAGTGGTGGTTACAGTGCTTTTAGATTTAAGAAACTAGCAGAGATTGTGCAACCAACGCTCATTTTGTGGGGTGATTCTGACAAGATTTTAGGAACTAGAGATGCCAAGAGATTTAAGCTAGCGATTCCAAATAGTAAACTCATCTGGATAAAAGACTGCGGTCATGTTCCTCATCTGGAACAGCCACAAATCACTGCCCAGAATATTTTAGAGTTTCTCTAATTAAATTGTTCTCTCATATTTTAACAGTTATCAGTTATCAGTTCACTGTTTACTGATAACTGTTCATATCATGTCCGGATAAACACTTATAAAAAAAACGAAGAACCTCACCCGCCTCCGGCACCCTCTCCTTATTAAGGAGAGGGTTGGGTGAGATCAAGCAGGAATTATAAGTAATTAAGCGGACATGATATCACTGGTTTAATCAAGCAGCCACATCGGAGAAGAAGTTTCAACAGATTCTTCCGGTTTACTTACAGGCATCTTGTCTGGTAAACGGTATGATTTTTTATAGCTTTTTTGTGGTTGAATATTTCCCTTTTGCTTTTCCTTCGGCTGTTGTAATGTACTGATTGTACTGATTGTTTCTGTCAGTTGTGAATTAGCTTCTGCTAGTTGTATTGCTGCCTGTTTTGCATCATCCAGTTCAGTTTTCAACCTTGCTGCTAATTTTTGTTGTTCAGATAATGCTGATTGCAAATCAGTCACTTCCTGCTGAAGATAAACTTCTTTTTGCTGTGCTTTTGCTAGAGTTTCTTTCAATTCTTCTACAAGATAAACTTCTTTTTGCTGTGCTTTTTCTAAAGTTTCTTTTTTTTCTAAAATTTCTTTCAATTTTTTAACGAGAGAAGCTTCTTTTTGCTGTGCTTTTGCCACAGTTTCTTTCAGTTCTTTGACAGTGGCTTCTAACTCGACTGTGGTTGGGTTTGTATGCTCAGATGTTATCAAAGTGACTGCTTGTTTTGATTCCTCCTCTAATTGAGCAGAACCATCTTCTTTCCCTGTATCATTATTGGAGGAGGTAGAGGGATTGTCATCAGAAATAGCAGCAACATCGATAGTCGTTTCACCATCAGAAGGTGAAAATTTTTGCGCTTCTTCTTGTAATAAGTCAGAAAGATGTTTCTTAGCAGCCATTATTCCCTCCAATCACGCTTTAGTTCTTCAGCTACTTGGCGGTAGTCAGACTCCGCCTCTGCGTTCTTTCCTCTGGTGCACATGGTGTGGGCAAAACCAGATAATCTGCTATAGCATTTGCCCTCGCCAATGCTTCAGAGCGCAGCGCCAAAGACGTCTCTACTACTAAATCGTAACCTGTTATTTCTCACAAATGACCAAAGAACAGGGAACAGGGAACTCTTAACAGGGAACAGAGAGAGCGAGATGCTTTGCATTGGGGAGGCAGCGCTTGGCGGAGAGAAGTTTGAGCGGAGGAAACTTCCGCTCAAAGCTTCGGAGGGTTCCCCCCGCCTGTGCGACTGTCATGGGCTTGTACCACTAATACGGACTGAATTCTTCCTAGTCCCCAGTCCCTTTTCTGGTCACCTGGTGTAGTTCTTTAGAAAGAAGCTGCAGCAGGAGTGTTTGCGCTGAGTGAAGGAAGAAATGATCGCCTGTGAACATATGTAGTGAAAATTCAGTATTTGTTTGTTCCTGCCAAGCTTGGAGTTCATCATAACTGACTTCTTCATCCTCTGTGCCACCAAAAGCAGTAATAGGACAGTTAAGAGGTGGTTCGGTCTTATAAACATAGGTTTCTACAACTGCAAAGTCTGCTCGTAGAATTGGAACAAGGAGCTGCATCAGTTCAGCGTTTTGTAGCACTGCTTCAGGAGTACCATTGAAACGACGCAGTTCCTCTTTGAACTCAGGCTCGCTTAAAGCGTGTATCGGCGGCTTTGGGTCAGGGACTTGAGGGGCATGCCGACCGGACACGAAAAGATGAGCGGGAATAATATTATGTTCTTTGCGAAGTAAACGGGCAAGCTCAAAGCTGATCAGCGCACCCATACTGTGACCGAAAAAAGCAAACGGTTTGTTTAAATGGGGTAGGAGAAAAGGAGCAATGGTTTGGACGAGATGTTCTAGCTGAGTGAATGGAGTTAACCTTATCTGTGTTCCCCGTCCAGGAAGTTCGATAGGACACACCTCAACAGTTGTGGGTAGACTGTTAAACCATGTACGAAAAGCTAGAGAGCTACCACCTGCATAAGGGAAACAAAATAAACGCAGGGAAGCTTGAGGATTCGGTTGAGGGTACGTTACCAAAGAATGAAAAGCTTGGCTAGTTGTCATACTTCAAGTCTGAAATAGATATAAAGGTGCAGCTTCAGAAAATGTTAATACAGATGTCAATAGTTTGCATTATCCTGTATATTTTTGAACTTTAACATTAGCGTTACCTTTGACTACACCTCTCAAGGTGCACGACCTATTCATAGCAATATCTTGCTCTTTGCACCTACGATATTCATAAGAAACCTCACGAGAGCTTGAAAACCCGTCGCCTTTAGGCACGAGTCGCATCTGCTCAAAAATTGCCGGTCTTTATTAAACTTTTCGTTTGATGGAAAAAGTGATGACATTACCCAATTACATTAATAGCCAGTGGTGCACGTCTAGCGCTACAGAATACTTGGATGTTATCAACCCAGCAACAGCAGAGATACTGGCTAAAGTACCGTTATCACCAGCTTCTGAGGTCAACCAAGCTGTCCAAGCAGCAGCAGAGGCTTTTGTGAGTTGGCGGCGCACTCCACCTACGGAACGAGTACAGTATTTATTTAGACTGAAGAATCTGCTAGAAGAGAATTTAGAAGACTTGGCTCGTACAATTACCACCGAATGTGGTAAGACTTTAGCAGAGTCCAAAGGTGAGATGCGCCGCGCTATTGAAAATGTAGAAGTTGCTTGCGGTATTCCCATGATGATGCAGGGGACGAATTTAGAAGATATTGCCAGAGGTATCGATGAAATGATGATTCGGCAACCTTTGGGAGTTGCTGCAGTCATTGCACCGTTTAATTTTCCGGGGATGATTCCGTTTTGGTTCATGCCTTATGCTTTAGCCTGTGGCAATACCTACATTGTCAAGCCTTCGGAGAAGGTACCGCTAACAATGCAAAAAATCTTCCAATTGTTAGAAAAGACAGGATTGCCCCAAGGTGTCGTCAACTTGGTGAACGGTGCGAAAGAAGCTGTAGATGCAATTTTGGATCATCCTAAAATTCGGGCAATTAGCTTTGTTGGCTCTACACCTGTAGCAAAATATATATATAGTCGTGCGGCGGCAAATGGCAAACGTGTGCAATGTCAAGGCGGTGCAAAAAATCCGTTAATTGTTTTGCCAGATGCAGATTTAGAGATGACGACACCCATTGCTGCTGATAGCGCTTTCGGTTGTGCAGGACAACGTTGTCTTGCGGCTTCAGTAGCAGTGACTGTAGGAGAAGCGCGTCGGACGTTTACAGAAGCAATAGCCGAGACTGCCAAGAAGCGTGTGGTAGGTAATGGTTTAGACCAAGGTGTAGAAATGGGACCAGTCATCACCTCCGAAAGTAAGGCGCGGATTGAGAGTTTGATTCAAAAGGGGTCAGATGAAGGGGCGACGGTGTTGGTAGATGGACGACATCCCAATATATCTAGTTATGAAAAGGGTAATTTTATACGTCCAACAATTCTGCAAGATGTAAATCCAACAGGTGAAATTGCCCGCACAGAGATTTTTGGTCCTGTACTGAGTGTGATACATTTAGATACTATTGAGCAGGCGATCGCATTAGTCAACAGTGGTCAATATGGCAACATGGCTTGTTTGTTCACTACCAGTGGTGCTGCTGCGCGTAAGTTCCGCTATGAAGCTGAGGCTGGTAACATTGGGATTAATATAGGAGTTGCCGCACCAATGGCGTTTTTCCCGTTTAGCGGTTGGAAAGAAAGCTTTTTTGGCGACTTGCACGGTCAAAGCAATCATGCTGTAGAGTTTTTTACCCAAACCAAAGTGGTAGTGGAACGCTGGCCCAAGGATTGGTCGCGTCAATTTTGAATATTACACCAGTAAGCGGAACCATCCCGCTTTCTGTTAATATCAGTAGACCGAAAACTTTTGTCAGTCAACGCAAGAATGAGGGTTTGGGGCGATGTTTTGGGCACAGGGTCGAGCGATCGCTTACCTTAGCAGGAGAACTCATCTACAACCCTATTGCTCAAAACGCAGATGATACGGGCATTCTGGCGGATTGTATACAATCCGCCAGAATGCCCCAATGGTAAGCCTTCTAGAAATCTTTTCGGTCTACTGAATATTACTACGTTCCGGTGCAACGACTTGTTAAACAGACAAGAGCAGATGTTTGTGAAAGAATCGTGTGAGTTCGTGCCAAGAGTCTTCGGCTGCCAAACGGTTGTAAGAAGAACGCTCGTGGCAGAAAAACCCATGGTCGGCATTACTATAAATCTTCAACATGTACTCAATGCCTTGTTCCTTGAACCGGGACTCGATTTGTCTAACGCTCTCAAGAGGAATGAATGGATCGGCATCACCGAAGAACAAGTACATGGGCACCGTGATGTTCGTCATCGCATCGATCCACTCATCTAGAACCACACCGTAGAAGGGAGCCGCCGCCGCGATCTCGGCTGACAATTTGCAGGCACTGAGAAAGGTCAAGCTGCCTCCCAAGCAGAACCCAGTGACGCCTATCTTATCGGGGTATACATCAGGTCGTGACTTTACATAAGCCACTGCTGCTCCAATGTCCTCCTCTACGGACTTGCCGAAATCGAGACGGAACATCATAGCTCTGGCTTGCTCTACCTCGTCGTATCCAAACTTGTTGTTCGGCAACTCGCGATAATATAGATCCGGCGCAAGAACTATGTAACCTTCGTTCGCAATCCGGGTTGCTACGTCTCGGATGTGCGGCGTTAAGCCAAAGGCTTCCATCAAGAGGATGACGGCTGGCTTGCGGACACGCTCAGCAGGTGTACACAAGAAGGCGGGCATCTGTCCGTCGGGCGTGGTAATTATCACCTCTGTTTGTTCGATTTGCACCTTATTACCCCTGTCTGTTCGATTTGTATATTAGCAGCGTGGGACATTGCTTTTGGGCAGTCTAAGGTTCCCGTTCAGCGGCAGCAGATATTTGTCGCAACTCCTCTAAAATATTACACCAGTAAGCAGAACCATCCCGCTTTCTGTCAATTAACCCACGTTCAAATAATTCTCGTCGCAACATTGCGGGGTCACTAAATGTGTGGTGCTCATTAAGCAGTGCATTCACCTCTTTTTCTGTATAAAAAACACCAACATCAAACTTTGAAGCGAAATACTCCAACACCAGCTTTTGAAACTTGCCCTTATTGCGTTTGGAGGGCCACTCTTTCACACGCCCCTGTTCATCCAGATAGCTTTTGAGTTCGTCTGCGTAATTCATAGTTTACTTTGTGCTGTGCTAACTAAGAAAGAAACATTAAGACCAATGACGATTTCGCAAGTTTTTCGGCAAACCGACTCGACCCACAGCTGAAAGTTGGCACTTAAGCAAGGGTCATTTCGTCATTATCAGCCATACTAGACAAACCTTGATTAACAGCAGTAAGCACCCAATAGGTGAACTGCTCTAGGTATTTATTGGGAATTTAGCAGCAGTCGAATTTGTTGCAATTAGTCTAGGATACACAATTTTGTGTCAGTGATATTCCTAACAAAAAGATGACAATGTTGCAGGTAGTGAAGGAGTAGAATGTGAAGAATGCGTTTATTGCGAAAACACTGTTCGCATCACTCAGTTTGTTAGCTTTATTAACCCCACAAAGTGCTCATGCTCAAATAGTACCGCAACCTTGGGTGTCTGTTGGTAGCAAAGAAGGTGATATTACCTATTCTGTGGGTGCAAGGGCTTTGAATTTGGGAGCAGAGTTAGGATTTGGTCCTGACGGTGCTACGGGTGTAGATATACTCAAATTTATCAGCTTGCCTGTGGTTTCACCTTATGTAGGATTGGGATACTATTCAGCAGATAAAGGTGTTGCTTTTTCTGGTGGGGTTCAGGTGGGTGCAACTGATAACGTTTTCGTTGGTGTTGGTTACAATTCTGTTCGAGGAATCAACGGTCAACTGGGAGTCAGGTTCTAATTTTTGTCTCTATAAATCTCCTCAAGGTGCGTGGGACGCTAGATTTCACGTACTTTACTTCAAAAATTTCGTTATCAGCAATTCTGGAGTTCTTAATTTCCTTTTCTAAAGCTAATTGATGCTTTTTCTATTTTTTATCTTATTGACATCTAAAATGAACCACTAAGGCACAAAGGACGCAAGGTATGAAAGATGAAGCAAAGAGCATAATCTTACAACTCCTTTAGAATTGCTATATAATAACTATTAAGTGAATAGACAAGTTTGTTAGTGCGTTGTGATATTGAATTTTAGCTATTTTTGAATTTTATTTTTAAAAATAATTTTAGTAGAGCTTATTTTTGAATGATTTCTGGCATATTCTTTCTTTTTTGAAAAAAATGAGATGCCAGTAAGTCGTAGGATAGATTGTGTTTGCGCTTTCGGCATTGATAGCAGGGATCGACAGAAAATGTGGCTATCATCAAAGTAAACATTAAACAGTATTAATTGTGTTGACCTGGCAGAAATATTTTATGGAGCAAGGAGTAAGATTACTTATTCAACTAGTATTAGAGTTGACACCTATTATTGCAACTCTAGTACAAAAGAGAAATGAAGAACGACCAGCAATCGCAAAATATTTACCTTCAGAAGACATTAAAGAATTCATCCAATCTGTTAGCAGTGCCAGTCAGAGTATCAGCCATGTGAGAGGATTGGAACAAGAAAAAATTCAGCAAGAGCAATTAGCGTTTTCTTTCCAAAAAACACAATTAAAGATAGCAACACAACAACGAGAAACAGCACTCAAGTTACCAGAAGTTTCTAAAATTTTTGAAAGTTGGCCTTTACGATTATCGCCTTCACAAATTTTAGAGTCTGACAAGAGTCATCAGCGGACTCCACTCAAAATTTTTCTTGCTCCTCCTAAAGTCAAGTTTGATAAATTTGAGAATCGAGGAGAAGATATTTCAGATATCGAGTTCATGTTAGCTGAAGGTTTACGAGAATTTCTCAATCAGCATTATTCTCTACACGATCCAGTTAGACCGACAGAGTTTTTAGCAGGAGCTTGGGATAGTAAGCGTTTTCATAGTGAATCAAGTATTAAGGCTCTGTTTGGAATGTTGAAAACAGAGCCTATTTTAATTCTAGAGTCAGAAGCTGATGGAGATTATCTGAATTTTCGTATTGGTTATTGGGGACTTGGACAAGATAATTATTACTATAAAACGATTTCTCGTTTACCATATAAGGAAATTGTTTATGAGTCGGCAAAAAGTCGTGCTAAGAAGTGGCAGACAATTAGAGATGAACTCATCGCGCTGGGAGAAAATTTAGAAGAAATTGATAGTATTGGTAGAGAAAATGTGATTAATTTGGCAACTTTGGAAAAAGCAGAAAAATGGAAAAAAAAAGGAATTGACATTAGTCAGCTATCCTTACAGTATCAAGTCAATCGCCAGGATATTGAAAAACTTTGCCAAGTTTTGATTACGTGTCATAGTCTAGCTGTAGGTTGGGTAGCGGATGCATATCATTTGGTTCATAATGATGTTCCTCCACTACTACCTGAATTACTATCGAGTTTTTTGACAAACGCTCTTGATTCAAAATCACTACAAGCGATGTCTGACGACAACCCGCTTCGCGTGTACGCTGCAGGATATAAACAACTCTACCAAGCTCTGGAAGTGGAGCGACGTTACTGGATTCCTGATTTAGCATTGAAATTGGCACAGACTTTATCGCATTTACTAGGTGACACATGGGCAAAGGAACAGGTAGATTACTCAGTTAACACATGGTTGCAACTGCGCCAAGTTCCACAACAACAAGGAAGTAATCCTTTACAGGCAATGCAATCAGCCGTGAAGATAGAAGATAAAGAATATATCGAAAAGTTAAGAAAATATTTTGCAGCCGTTGGCGATAGTCAAAGTGTGAGTGATGCTGAGGAACTGTTGAATGCTATTGCTAAGGCGAAAGACAAACACCAACACGAATCTGCTTATCTCAGCCATACCCTCACTGGACATTCTGATAAAGTAACATCTGTAGCCATCTGTCCAGATAGACAGACTTTAGTAAGTGGGTGTGCAGATAAAACCATTAAGGTTTGGAATCTCAGCACAGGAAAAGTTATCCGCACTTTAACTGGAAACATAGGAGAAGTCTCATCTGTGGCTATTAGCCCCGATGGAAATTTCCTCGTTGTTGGTGGCTGCGAACACCCCAGAAATAATGTTAAAGTATGGCATCTTGCGACTGGTAAATTATTGCATACTCTTTTAGGGCATCAAAAACCTGTTAACTCTGTGGCTATTAGCCCAGATGGACAAATTCTTGCCAGTGGTAGTAACAAAATCAAGATTTGGAACCTGCATAAAGGTGATGCTCCATCAGGGAGCCGCCCTTTGGGCGATCGCATTTGTACCCTTTGGCATTCATCTACAGTTTATGCTGCTGCTATCAATCCAGATGGTACAATCCTTGCCAGTGGTAGCAGTGATCATAAAATTAGGCTATGGAATCCAATCACAGGGGAACCATTACGTACTCTAAGTGGGCATTCGGGTGAAGTGAAAGCAATAGCCATTTCTCCGAACGGTGAATTTTTGATCAGCGGTAGTGCAGACAAAACAATCAAAATTTGGCATCTAGACACGGGTTGTGTACTACATACACTTACTGGACATTCAGATGAAGTCAAATCTGTTGTTGTGAGTCTTGATGGACAAACTCTTTTTAGCGCCAGTGCTGATAAAACTATCAAGATTTGGAGTTTGTATACTGGAGAATTACAGCAAATCCTCACTGGACATACAGGGGCGGTGAATTCTGTGGTTACTAGTCCAGATAGTCAGTTTATTGTGAGTGGTAGTTCTGACAAAACTATCAAAATTTGGCAGATAGTCAGTTGATGAGTTTTTGATACTGCGTCCATCAGTTCAAATACGGCATCTTTCGCTTTCCCTAAACAATCATAGATTGCTTGCCGGAATTCTTCTAACTGTGTCAGGATCATTACGTCAATGATTTATAGATTACATTTATTGACTCGACAGCAGTCAGTGTTACTACTGATTGCTTTTCTTTAAACACTTCAGTCTTCAGTTGAGTATTATTGTCTATTTTTTATCTTTAATTCTCTCAGTACTTTTTTCTGAGCCTGAGCTTTTAGTCCAAACTCCAGTTATGCGATTAGAACCACTTTATCAAAGAGACAGAGAACAAGCCAAGCAAAAAGGAAGGAAGGCAGGAAGGAGAAGCCACCTCAGTATTGCTACTACATTGAGCCTTATGTTTACCTGAAATGATATCTGCTTCCAAAACGACAGTGTAACCAATCACCTCAAACAGAGTGAGCAAATCTGGCGCTATAGGTGAAGGTTTGATGTCAAAGCGTCGGCGAAGCCTTGTTGTCAGGCGATTCGCTTTCACAGTTGCTATTCTTGATAATGCGGGGTTCATGTCTAGCAACAGATGTAGTTTTTAGTGACTGCAGAGCTTTCGCCTAACCCACCAAATCAATTGAAGATTGACAAAATTAGGTTGGTATCCCTTCTAGAAGAGATATCACTCCTTAATAACCATAAAAACTTAGATTCATTGTCAAAACTGTATCAATTGCTGCATTTTACCAAAAAGGTTGGTAGCTAGATCTGACAAATTGCAAATAAGTTTTGTAGAGATGTTTTAAAGAGGGAACAGGCAACAGGCAACAGACTGTTTCAAATGGGGATTTAGACTCCACTTGAAACGTACCACTTATAGAAGTCGGGATCTTCGGCTCCCAGAGGGAATAGGGAACAGGAAAACTGTTAAGAGTTCCCTGTTCCCTATTCCCTTCTTCGATGAATTTCTTCTTAAATATTAAGTTTCTTCGCTTTTGAATTTTTACGCAATCGTTCATCCTTCATCTTAACAATTATACCAATTAAAACTGATTTGACTTTTACCAACCTCATTGGTAATCAAGATTATGATGAATGCGATACGCCTTTAGGCGTATCGCAGAACTTGTGAGAAATGCGGGTATTGCTGGGGTTCCAGTTTAGTAGCCAAGCTTGATATTGGCACAAAAATAATCGTTTAATCAACAGAAACCATCACATCTGATGCTTTGATGATGGCGTAAGCTTCTTTTCCTTCTTTGAGTCCTAGCGTTTCTGCCGAAGTTTTTGTGATAACTGCAGTTATCTCTACTCTTGGTACAATTTCCAACGTTACCTCGTCATTAACAGATCCGGTTACAATTTTTTTCACAGTACCTTTGAAAGTGTTACGAGCACTAATTTTCATATTCTTATGCTCCCTGTTTGTTTTTTGATTCACTTATACTAGCAATAACTGATTGTGTATTTATCATCTTTGAGTAAAATGCTATCGGGTACAATGCTATAACAAACCCCAGCCCCATTAGTAGTCTAGATTTTCGTTATCACCCCTAATAGACAGACTTATTCACAAAGCAGATATCAGTCCTGACAGGATTCAACCGTAACTTGGGTTAATACCAAATAGCCTTCTATCTGTTATCTAACTCTCACCTGCTGCTTTTTCGCCAACTTTCTGTGCATAGCAAAAGCGATACCTAGCGCTAATGCCATTCCACCAACCCCATGTGGTTCAGGGACAGAAGTTGTTTTCGCTGGATTAAACCCGTACTTAGTTAATATTTGTTGTCCTTTGGGTGAAAGAATATAGTCTGTAAGTTTCTGACTATCAGGGTTGGCATCTTTGAGCACAGTTAAACCGTAATCAGCTTTGACTTTCAAGCTGTCTGGTAACTCTACTACCTGTAGATTCGGTGATATATCCAATGCTGCTAAAGCACTGGTATAGTACACCAAATAAATATCCGATTTGTTGATGTCTTCCAGATAGTAGACAATGCTACCACCTGGACTATTTCTGTCTGGTGGTAATGTTCCTGTCAACCTGATCGCTTTTGCATCCAATTGTGTAAAGCTACCTGGACGAATTTGATCTGCTTTGCGAAATACCTCTATGGCATAATCTCCCAAGGGATCGCTAACAGGTTGAGCAATCCCCAATTTAATGTTGGGATCGAGAAACTTATTGAGTAGATTCTCTGACGTGAGAGATAAACCTGGTACAGCGATCGCGTAAATAGAATTGCTGGCAAATGTTTCCACTTCTCCACTGATACCCTTTTGATTCAGAGTGATCGCATTTCCCAAATCAGCACTTGCAAAAACATCAGCTTTTTCACCGTTTTCTAAGCGTGTACGTAGGGAACCTGACGAGGCAAATTCCGTTTTGACAGGAATTCCGTATTCTTGAGTAAAATTAGTAGCCACTTCGGAAAGCGCTCCCCTTAAACTACCAGCACCCCATAAAGTCAGGGTTGCAGCAAAAGACTTATTAGTCATAGCAATACTTGCTAAACAAGTCATTAGTGAAATGGCAAGCAGACTTTTTTTCATTAATTACAACTAAATACCAACTAAATACCAACTAATCCAAAATCTACCACGTATTCTCAGTATATTTATGGTTTTATCATGAAAATTTGACATTTTTACCAATTTTTATGGTAATTATTGTTAGGTAAACTCCTTATCTAACCTTCAGGAGTGGCACTAGACGCGGATATAAGTGCGTAGACGCGCAGCGGTGAGACAGCGCTGTGGGAGGGAAATCCTCCCTAGGCGAATTTAGACCACAACGAGTGCGTTCTTCTTTGCGACGCCAGATACCTCTGTCGGGAAACGTCGGTGCAGTACTGGCTCGCCTTTGCGCCTACTCTGCGAGAACGGCTCCGCCGAATGCGTGAGGCAAAAAAATGTGGTTCATTTACCTGAAAATAGCTGTAATACTCGTTCACGAAGTTCTAACACTTGCTCACGAGTCTTTATTTCTGATGAGACGGACAAACTTGCTGCAAACGTTGGGGAAATCGCTGACACGCCTGCTGGAATATTTGAGGATTCAGTCGCCACCACGCAACTAATCCTATACTTGTACCGCCAACAAGCAAAGCCACTAATCCCCCAAGTAAGAACCACCACTTTCGCCGCCCTTGACGTTTAGCAGTAGTTTGAATATTGTCTGTTGCATGTGGTTCTGAAACAAGCAAGTCCAGAAGTGCTTGAGAACTTGGTGCCAACTCAGATTGTTGTTCTTGCTCTTGTTGTTCTGCTTCTATTATTTCTATAGATGGTAGAGCGGGAGGCAATGACATCATTGGAGCTGGGGAGACACGACAATGAGTCAGAACCACTGATATATTATCCTGAGCATTTTTCTGGTTTGCCAATTCAATCCACTTGTGGACAGCATCTTCTAAGGAAAGTTCACCTTGCAGGACAGGTGCAGCGTAATTCCGCCAAGAGTGTTCTACCCAGTCATTATCGCTCAAACCATCAGAACACAACAGTAATATACCGTCTTCTTCTAAAATAAATCGCTGAATCACAGGACGCAGAAATTCACCCTCTTTTGTCCCTAAGGCTTGAGTCAGGGCAGTTGCATCTGGGCGCTGCTGTGCTTTTCGATACAAACTGCGAGCATAACGGACTTCTCGCCCTGCTACATCATTATCTATTGTTAAAAGCTGGCAGTAGCTGCGTGTCATCCAGTAAGCACGGCTATCACCCACATGAGCTAAGTAAAGTTCATGTGCATTTTGTGACTGATTTTCTGAGTGAGTTTTAATGCTTTGTGGTAATTGCATCGCCATCACAAGGGTTGTCCCCATGCGTTGAGTGCCTTCGCGTTGCTGCTCATCATTACAGTTGCAAATCACGTTATTGACAATTCGCAAACTTGCCTCTAGTTGTTTTTGGATTAAGTCCGGCGGTAAAATGTCTGCTTGTTCTTTCACCTCTATTAGTAAGGCGCGAAGTTGCAACTTTAAGGACTCTACTGCTAGGAGGCTTGCAACTTCACCGCCTTCATGTCCACCAATCCCATCACAAACAATAGATACCCGTGGTAATAATGAGTCATTTTGATCACCAGTGTCAGTGGGGTAGCAAGTGTCTTCATTTTGCGTTTGTTGTAAACCAGGATCTGTTGCTCCTGATACCTCTAGGGTTAATGACAAATCTGCTGCAGATGATAGGAGTAAAATATTAAGTTGAGTGGCAATAGCATTTAAATTTGCTTCCTCACTACACATCTGCTGGACTATGTTGTTCAATTCTTGTACCACTGGTGTTTTTGCAGCAGCTACCCAAGGTTGCCAACATTCACCCAACTGCTGTAGAGACACGTCATAGGACGTTTCTACAAGTTCCAACAGTCGCACGCACCAACCCTGCACTCGCAAATTATCTGGAATAAGAAAACTTCCAGCAACTCCCAACTGTGATAAAGGTGTCCACAGTTGGAGAATCTGCCACAGCCAGTAAACTTGTCGTACTGCTTGTGCTTGCTCCCATGCGTCTGTTATCGCTGGGTAAAGATTTCCCGTCTCATCTATTGGCACATTTTCCAACAAGAGAATATCATCCCCATCATTTGCAACTGAGTCAGCCAACCCATATACCAGAGGAATGTGTAATCTGTGTTGATATAACCGCAGGTAAGACTCAATTTCTTTTGACAATTCTTCAGGGGTGTCTGGCAATAGTCCTGGTTGAGTATCTAGCCAAATATTGGGGATAATGACCTCATACCTATTTGCCACCTTTTCTCCAGGTTGGATTTTGGCGACTGATGAACCAGTTGCCCAAAGGTAGCGGTGAACTAAGGGAGTTTGACAACTTGCACAAGCGCTATCTCCAACAGAATTCATGGGTTGACTACAGTTCGGGTTTGTACAATAAATTATCCGATGAGTTGAAATCATGCAAGTGGGAATTTTTCGATAATTATAGATGGGTTAATTTCAATTAAATTTTGCCTCTCAATACCAGAAGGTTAGAATAGACTGAGATTGTATTCTTTTGGTTAAACATCGTTACTAAAGGTTATCAAAATTCACTGTAAAAAAATTAACTTTTCCTTTCTGGAAACAGGCAACGCATGAGTGTATCTAATCATAAAAATGCGTTGACGGCATGAATATGTTTTTTGGGATGGCATTATGCCAAGTACTACCTTAATCTGGTTGTTAGCAGGCGCAGGTTTGTGTTTGATTGAACTGTTTCTGCCAACAGCTTTTGTTGCCTTATTGATGGGAATTAGCGCTTTTGTCGTGGCGTTTTTGTCTCAAGCGATTTTGGGCAAGGTATGGCTACAGGTTGTGGTTTGGCTGTTGCTTTCCACACTCCTAGTCGTACTTTCCCGTCGGTTTGTGACTTTGCCACAACGCAGAGCGAAAATTCAGCATGCAATTATAGCTGAAACTTTAACTGAGATTCCAGTTGGGAAACCAGGACGAGTCCTGTACGAGGGGAATTCTTGGCGAGCACGTTGTGACGACGAGAAACTCAGTATACCACCTAATCAAAGAGTTTACGTCACAAGACGCGAGGGTACCACCTTAATTGTGATGCCAGAAAATCTGTTGCATTCGTAAGTGGGTTAACAAAATGAAATGTCAGGTGGGCATTGCCTAAAACAGTCTTTCTGCAAAGGTTACAAGCTTTTCGTAGGCAATGCCCACCCTACAGAGGCTGTTTCATTTATTTATGTCCATCTACTTAATTCCCGGTTAAAAAATTAGGAAATTCACTATGGAACAGTTTTTTTTACTTGTTTTTCTAGCCCTAGGCGGTTCTGCCTTCGCAGGTTCTGTGAAAGTTGTGAATCAAGGTAACGAAGCCTTGGTGGAACGCTTGGGAAGCTATAACAAAAAGTTAGAGCCAGGACTTAACTTTGTCGTTCCCTTTTTTGATCGGGTTGTCTTCCGCGAAACTATCCGAGAAAAAGTTTTAGATATCCCACCCCAACAATGCATCACCCGTGATAATGTGTCAATTACCGCTGATGCAGTGGTTTACTGGCAGATTGTCGATATGGAGAAGGCTTACTACAAAGTGGAAAATCTCCAGGCGGCGATGGTCAATTTGGTGCTAACTCAAATTCGTGCCGAAATGGGCAAACTGGAATTGGATGAAACTTTTACCGCCCGTTCTCAAATTAATGAAACTTTATTGCATGAATTGGATGTTGCAACTGATCCTTGGGGTGTGAAAGTGAAGCGGGTGGAACTGCGGGATATTATCCCTTCACAAGCTGTTCGGGAGTCGATGGAATTGCAAATGTCCGCAGAACGACGCAAACGAGCAGCAATTTTAACTTCCGAAGGCGATCGCGAATCAGCCGTCAACAGCGCCAGAGGTAAAGCCGACGCCCAAGTTCTAGACGCAGAAGCCCGTCAAAAGGCGCTGATTTTGCAAGCAGAAGCAGAACAAAAAGCAATCATTCTCAGAGCACAAGCCGAACGTCAGCAGCAAGTTCTGAAGGCACAAGCGATCGCTGAATCTGCTGATATCATCGCCCAAAAAATCCAAACAAACCCTGTTGCTCATCAAGCTATAGAAGTTCTGTTTGCCTTGGGTTACCTGGATATGGGTGCGACAATTGGCAAAAGCGATAGTAGCAAGGTCATGTTTATGGACCCGCGCACGATTCCTGCTACTTTAGAAGGTATACGCTCAATCGTCTCAGATACTCAGCCTGACTCAAATCTCCCATATACAGGGGAAGTACCTCCAGGGAATAATCATCACTCTAGTTAGGATAGGCGAGGGAGGACAAGGGGACAAGGGGAGAGTGTAAGCTCTAATTTCCCTCAGCCTACCTCCTCATCTCCCTCATCCCCCTCATCTCCCCCACTTTTTGTCACAGTTTAGGGGGATTTTTTGCACTGGAAGCCAAAAGGCATGCCTTGCCAATATGTGTATCCACTGGCATAATTGCGATCCCAAGTGTGCATCATTAGCATCCAATCCACTTCTGAGTTATAGCGTAAAGGCAACATATGATCTCGACGAGAACTGACAAGATCAGATTTCTTTAATTTTCTTTCACCCAAGGGTAACGTTGGTCCATTGCTATCTGCATGCCACCATTTAATGTAGAGCCATCAGCCTGCTGTAAAATGTTTGGCTCAGGTGTAGGTTGTGAATTTGTGTTAGGAAGCTTTGGTTGATTCATAGACGCTTAAATTTGCCCCAAGGTTTCCTCGGAGATTTTGACTGGAGAAGTTCAACAACCGTATTTAATGACCAGTAGCTATGTGATTAACATACTTAATGCCAAATTGCACAAGACTTTATTTAATACAGCGATCGCACAGAGGATTCCGGATTGTTCCAACTCGTCATTCAGTAAATTTGGTCAATTACAGCCTATGGTTAGGATTTAGTACCTAACACCCTATTATCCTTCTGCAAGAGTCATAAAATAGCGCTAGTACTCGACCACACAAGTTTTGACAGGTTATCACCAAACCGGGTTTCTTAAAGAAACCCGGTTTCTAGCCCTCACTACCCTTCATAGTTCGTGTGGTGGACTACTAATCAGCAGCTTGAGCTAACTGGCATTGCCTGCACAGACCAAAAAACTCTAGAGTGTGGTAAAAAATCTTAAACTTATGTATAGATTGCAGCTGCTCCTCTAGATCATGGACGGGGCATTGACTAATCGGGATGGAAGCACCGCATTGCAGACAAGTCAGGTGGTGCTTGTCTTGCTGTGCTAAGCTGTAAAGGGCTTCACCGTTAGCCAATATCCGTACCTGCACCATGCCTTCAAGCTTTAAGGCTTCTAATGAGCGGTAAACTGTTGCTAAACCCATGCTTTGGTTACGATTACGCAATTCTACGTAAATAGCTTGGGCAGAAATACTTTGTTTAACAGTTTTGAGCAGGTTCAGAATACGCTCTTGACTGCGGGTGCGTATGACTCTCATAGACAATAGTATAGTAACAAAACGCCAATTCTATTTGAAAATATTTTCTTCGCTAGCCTTATAGCTTGACTCTAATGACTTGTCATCTTATTCTCGCCGAATTGGGACATAAAGATATAGTATGAGCTTAGCAGTATTCAGCAAAAGCCGGTGCAAAGGAAGTATCTAGCCAAAATTTTTGTTACTCTCCGTCCTTCAGTTCTAGACCCTGCTGGAGTAGCAGTGCAATCTGGGCTGAAGCAACTGGGATATGATTATGTTGAGCAGGTGCGGATTGGCAAGTACATTGAAATGATTCTCATCTCAACTGATGAAGGTACAGCCCGTCAGAATTTGGATCGGATGTGTGACCAAATGCTTGCAAATCCTGTCATAGAAAACTATCATTTTGATTTGACAGAGGTTGAGTCACAGACGGGAGTGTCTTAAGGAGCTTCGCACAGTCATTAGTTTTTGTCCCTCGTCCTTTGTTTTCTAAGCTCGAATGACTAATGACTAATGACTAATAACTAATAACTAATAACATGAAATTTGGGGTTATTGTTTTTCCGGGTTCTAATTGCGATCGCGATGTTGCTTACGTAACAAGAGATTTGCTGAAGCAACCAACTCGCATGGTTTGGCATCAAGAAACTGATATTTGTGATCTGGATATCATCATTATACCAGGTGGCTTTAGCTACGGGGATTATTTACGCTGCGGTGCGATCGCACGGTTTTCGCCTGTCATGCAGCAAGTTGTAGAACACGCTCAAAAGGGTAAGCTTGTCCTCGGTATTTGTAATGGCTTCCAAGTACTAACTGAGGCAGGGCTGTTACCAGGAGCGTTGGTAAAAAATCGGGATTTGCATTTTATATGCGATCGCGTTCCTGTGAAAGTTGAGCGCACAAACCTTCGGTGGACGCAAGGTTATCCCAAAGATGAAAGGATTACTCTGCCCATTGCTCATGGAGAAGGGCGATTCTACGCTGATGCAGCTACATTATCACAGCTTGAAGATCACGATCAAGTGCTGTTTCGCTACGAGGGAGATAACCCTAACGGCTCATTGAACAACATAGCCGGGATTTGCAACCGTCAAGGTAACGTGTTGGGAATGATGCCGCACCCAGAGAGAGCATCTGATCCAATGCTGGGTAGTAGCGATGGGTTGAAATTATTCCAGGGGTTGTTGGAGAAAGTGACGGCGTCGGTATAGCTATGGGTGCGATGGCTTGACAGGTAAAGGATAGCGATTGCGCAAAGCGCCGTGCGATCATGCGATCGCACAAGGGGGCGGCTTCCTTTGGGAGCATCGCACAGCGTTGTTGATTGACAGTATAAAGCGAAAAACTTAACACCTCAATCTTTAAACATCGATAAAGTATTGATAACCTTCCTTAACAACGCTAAAGAATTGTATTTGTTTGGGACTGACACCTCTGTAGATTCATATAGTGGATTCTATATCCCATTATTTGCACACTGCAAATTCGGAGGTGCCAAAATGGTTCATACTTACGAGGTATTAGTCGATATTAGGGAATTTTTTGACCAAACGAACAGTATCTTTCAAAGCGGGACGACAAGATACGAAATCGACGCAGAGTCAAAACAAAAAGCTGATAGCATGGCATTCTTCCAAGCTAAAAGTGATCATCCAAAAGGCACTGAATATGATGTTAGGGTAACAAGGTTACTTAGATAAAGCTTTATAATTCTAGATTAGATTATTGACACTCCCCGGCATAAATGCGCGGGGATTCTTATATTATAGGAGTTTTAGCAAACTTACCCGGTAGCCTAAGCTGGTTTCCATCAAGCAAGAACCTATGGATAGCGAAAGCGAAGGTATGTTTAAATTGTCGTCACCGGAAGAACTAGCCAAATAAGGCTGATAGGCTAGACCAAAAGGTAAAAGGAT
>JAESFN010000252.1_pt1 | contig 67909 bp, 41 predicted proteins | sample 9269411 | NCBI WGS metagenome assembly JAESFN01 (sample SAMN14505399, study PRJNA617100) | algae metagenome | isolation source: Iphinoe sp. HA4291-MV1 and co-occurring heterotrophs from trail next to... | place: USA: Maunawili Falls, Hawaii | collected 2009-07-25
GTTGTTCTGAATCAAATGATACTGCCACCGCCGCGGGTGTTTTCTCCACCTGTTGCTCAAACAATTGATGCATGCACACATCTTTGCTGTACTCAGATAATGTGTTGTTCCACTCTACCAGTATCTGGTGTTTTTCTGCCGCAGTTAGTATTGCTAGCTCTGATAGCTTCTGCTGGGGATTGGCTACGACTGCATTGAGGAGATTTTCATAGTGTTGTGCCATCCGCACTATCGTTGATTCGTCAAATAAATCAGTATTATATTCGATTGACCCGCTCAATCCAGAGCTTGTCTGCTCTAAAGATAATGTCAAATCAAATTTCGCTGTCGAGCCAGATATTGGCAATGGCAAGAGTGTTAAATCACTCAAGCACAACTCTGGCATCGGTGCATTTTGCAGCACAAACATCACTTGAAATAGCGGTGTGTGGCTTAAGGAACGTTCTGGCTGCAATGCTTCTACTAATTGCTCAAATGGTAGGTCTTGATGCGCATACGCTCCTAATGCCACTTCTCGCACTTGTACCAACAAATCCCTAAAACTCGGATTGCCAGACAAATTGTTGCGCAGGACTAAGGTGTTGACAAATAGCCCGATTAACCCTTCTATCTCACTGTGATTGCGGTTGGCTATCGGTGTACCCACGCAAATATCTGTTTGTCCACTGTATCGGTACAGTAATGTTTGATATGCTGCTAATAGTGTCATGAACAAGGTGACTCCTTGTTCATGACTTAAGCTCACCAATGCAGAGGTGAGTGACGACGAGAGTGTAAAGGCTTTAGTTGCTCCTCTGTAGGTTTGAATTGCTGGTCGTGGGTGGTCTGTTGGTAGTTCTAGGAGGACGGGAGCACCTAATAGCTGTTGCTGCCAGTATGAGTGTTGCTGTGCTAGTATCTCACCTGCTAGGTACTCCTGCTGCCAGACTGCAAAGTCGGCGTACTGTATTGGCAACTGTGCTAGTGCTATTGCCTCGTCGTTGCAGATGGCTGTGTACACCACTGCTAACTCTTGCACTAGTACTCCCATTGACCAACCATCTGAGACTATATGGTGTATCACCACACTCAACACCTGCTCTTCTGGTTGAAGCTGTAGCAATGTTGCCCGTGTTAATAGGTCATTTGCCAACTCAAATGGCTGCACTGCTTCGCTTGCCAGAAGTTGCTCCAAGCTGATTTGTTGTTGTGTTTCATCCAAATGTTGCAAGTCCACCACTTGCAATTTTAAGCAACGCTGTTGGTGAATCACTTGGGTTGGTTGCCCAGCAATGCTCACGAAGTTGGTGCGTAAGCCTTCATGCCGACTGATGATGTAGTTGAGGCTTTGCTCTAAAGCACTTTGGTTGAGATGACCTGATAAACGCACTGCTATGGAGATATTGTAGAAGCCATTGTCCGGCTCGAACTGCGCCAAAAACCATAATCTGGTTTGAGCAAATGACAGTGGCATTTGCTCAACTCGTGCCACTGGGACGATTGCTGGTGTTTGTAGTGTTTCTCCTTGGTTTTGTGCTGTCCTGATTGATTCGCCTAATGTGGCGACTGTTGGGAATTCAAACAGGTTGCGTAATGGTAATTCGACACTGAATGTGCTGACTAAGCGCGACATCAGTTGTGTTGCCAGTAAGGAGTGTCCTCCTAATTCAAAGAAGTTATCATGTATCCCGACTCGCTCAACACCCAACACGCTTGCCCAAATGTTCGCCAGCAATTCTTGAGTTGGTGTTGTTGGTGCAACGAAGTTCTCCGATTCACTGCTGGATGATGCTTCTGGCAATGCTTTACGGTCTACTTTGCCATTGGGTGTCAGTGGTAGAGCATCAAGTGTCACAAAATAAGATGGCAGCATGTACTCTGGTAGCTGCTGCTTACAGAAGGAGCGCAACTCACTGATGGCTGGTGCATTCTGGTGAGTGTCAGGTACTATGTAGGCGACTAAGTGTTTGTTTCCAGCATCATCTGCTTTGGCGACAACTACTGTTTGTTGTACATCAAGATGTTGAGCCAGTACTGCCTCAATTTCTCCCAACTCCATGCGGAAGCCACGAATCTTCACCTGATGGTCGATGCGTCCGAAGTACTCGAGATGACCATTGGGCTGATAGCGCACTAAATCGCCAGTTTTGTACAACCGACTACCCGGCTCACCAAACGGGTTGGGAATGAATTTTTCCGCTGTCAGTTCTGGACGGCTGAGGTAGCCGCGAGCTAAGCCATCCCCACCGATGTGTAATTCTCCTGGTACACCGACTGGTACTGGTTGCAGATAGGCGTCAAGGATATAAAATTGCGTGTTGGCTATGGCAGTTCCAATCGACACCAACCCAGAAGTTGCTTGCACTTGCGATACGGCTGACCAAATGGTGGTTTCTGTCGGACCATACATGTTCCACAAGCTGCCCGCACGCTCCAACAGTTGATTCGCCAACTCTCGCGATAGGGCTTCTCCACCACAAAGGATTTTCAGTTCTTGAGCACAAGAAAATCCCGCTTGCATCAGTAGTCGCCAAGTTGCTGGTGTACCTTGCATCACACTTGCCGTTGATGCTAATGCTGCTGTGCTTTGTCCACCATCTACCATCACTTCCGGGCTGATAACCACACGCCCACCAACTGTTAATGGTAGGAATAGTTCTAAGGCGGCAATGTCAAAAGTTATTGTTGTCAATGCCACCAGCACATCCTCTGAGACCAAACCTGGTTCTCGCGACATTGAACTTAGGAAATTGACCACGGCTGAGTGGCGAATTTGTACCCCTTTGGGTTTGCCGGTGGAACCAGAGGTGTAGATGGCGTAGGCGATGTTCTCTCCCAGGACGTCGCTAGTCGGGTTGGATGAGTTGTAGTGCGACCAATCTGCCTCTAGTTCAACAACATCTGCATCAGCTATTGCAAGTTGGGACACCAGATGCTGTTGTGTCAGTACTACAGACACCTGTGAGTCCGCCAGTATGTACTCCAGTCGTTCAGTGGGGTAGTTCGGGTCAACTGGTACATATGCTCCTCCCGCTTTGAGAACTGCCAGTAATCCTACCAGCATCTGTGTGGAGCGTTGTGTGCAAATTCCTACCAACACCTCTGGTCTCACTCCCAGTGAGCGCAGATGGTGTGCTAGTTGGTTGGCTTTGGCGTTTAATTCCCTGTAGGTGAGTTGTTCTGAATCAAATGATACTGCCACCGCCGCGGGTGTTTTCTCCACCTGTTGCTCAAACAATTGATGCATGCACACATCTTTGCTGTACTCAGATAATGTGTTGTTCCACTCTACCAGTATCTGATGTTGTTCGTTAGTACTCAGTATCGCTAGGTCTGATAGCTTCTGCTGTGGATTGGCTACGACTGCATTGAGGAGATTTTCATAGTGTTGTGCCATCCGCACTATCGTTGATTCGTCAAATAAATCAGTATTATATTCGATTGATCCACTTAATCCTGTGCTTGTGTCCTCTAAAGTTAGAGTCAAATCAAACTTGGCTGTCGAGTTAGACAATGGCCATGGACTCAACGTCAGTTCATCCAAACACAACTCTGGCATTGGCGCATTTTGCAGCACAAACATCACTTGAAACAGTGGTGTGTAGCTCAAGGAACGTTCTGGCTGCAATGCTTCTACTAATTGCTCAAACGGTAGGTCTTGATGCGCATAAGCTCCCAATGCTACTTCCCGCACGTGTAAGAGCAAATCGGCAAAACTGGGATTGCCAGACAAATTGTTGCGCAGGACTAAGGTATTGGCAAATAACCCAATTAACCCTTCTATCTCACTGTGATTGCGGTTGGCTATCGGTGTGCCCACACAAATGTCTGTTTGTCCACTATAACGGTACAGCAATGTTTGATATGCTGCTAATAGTGTCATGAACAAGGTGACTCCTTGTCGCTGACTTAAGCTCACCAGTGCAGAAGTCAATTCCTGGCTGAGTATGAATGTCTGTGTTGCTCCTTTGTAGGTTTGAATTGCTGGTCGTGGGTGGTCTGTTGGTAGTTCCAACAGAGCAGGAGCAGTCGCTAGTTGTTGCTGCCAGTATGCTTGTTGCGATGCTAGTGCCTCTCCTGCTAAGTACTGCTGTTGCCAGACTGCAAAGTCGGCGTACTGTATTGGCAACTCGCTTAAGTTTATTGGCTCGTTATTGCAGACGGCGTTATACACTGCTGCTAACTCTTTGACAACTATGCCCGTTGACCAACCATCTGATACGATATGGTGTATCACTAGCAGCAACACGTGTTCTTTTGGTGTTAGGTTGAGCAATGTTGCCCGTACTAACAAATCTTCTGCTAGGTCAAATGGACGCACTGCTTCTGTTGCAATGAGTTTCTGACAACTTAACTGTTGTTCTGTTTCACCTAAGTGTTGCAAATCTATAATTTGCAACTTTAAGCAACGTTCTGGGTGAATCACCTGAGTTGCTTGCCCAGCTTTTGTTATGAAGTTGGTGCGTAGGGCTTCATGGCGGCGGATCATGTAGTTGAGACTTTGCTCTAAAGCACTTTGGTTGAGCCTACCTGAAAAATGCACTGCTACGCTGATGTTGTAAAAGCCACTCTCCGGCTCAAACTGCTGTAGGAACCACAAGCGTCGTTGGGCAAACGATAGAGGTAGCTTTCCTTCTCGTGAAACCGGCACAATCGACTCGATAATAGAACTTGAACCAAGGTTCGCCTTTTGCAAAAACGCCAGAATTTCTCCTTTGCGCTGTTGCAACTCAACACGCAGTGACGATGTCAACGTTCCCTCGGGGGCACTACAGCGCAAGCGCTCACCATCAACCCAGAGCTTTATATCTAAACTGCCCAACTCAGACAAAAATTCTTCGATAGCTTTCATAGCTCTATCTCCTCTCGATTGTTCTCCATATCAGCGGGAAGCACACCTATCTGTTGTACTATCGAACGAATCCTTTCTATGTGCTCGGCCAGTGCTGCTACGCTAGATTCCTCAAACAGGCTGTGCTGGGGCAACTCAACTTGGAAGGTTTTGCGCATCCGAGAAATAACTTGAGTCGCTAGTAAGGAATGTCCCCCTAATTCAAAAAAGTTGTCGTGAATGCCCACTTGTTCAATTCCAAGCAACTGTTGCCAGATATCAGCAATCTTTTGCTCCAGTTCATTGCGAGGAGCAATATAAGTGTTACTTAGTTCAGGTCTTGGATGTGTTGGTTTTGATTCAATAGTTTTCTCTAACGGTTCCGAGAAAAATAGCGTTTTGTAAGCATTCTCCCACTCTATCCGAATCTGTAAATCTCTAGTTGAAACCACAACTTGGGGCAATTTACTTGCCAAAATGCGGCTAAAGGCATCTACACCTTCATTGACTAATATCCCTTGTTGAATAATTTCACCGTACAATTTTTGGAGTTCGGGTGGCAGCGTTACATCGTTGAGTATCATCCCCATCCCTATTCCTTGCCAAGTATCCCAATTAGTACATACAGTGAAAGTTCTATATTTGGAATTTTTGTACTGAGCAAAGGCATCAAGAAAGGCATTTGCCGAGCAATAGTCTACCTGCCCGAATCCTCCTAAGATTGAAGTTATTGAGGATGTCAGAGCAAAGAAATCTAGTTCAATATCTTTAAAAATAGAATTGAGAACTAGCGTGCCCTTCATTTTGGGTGCTAGGATTCTTTCTATATCATCTAATGTTTTGTTTTGAATCACGCTACCTCCAGGAACTCCCGCAGCATGGAGCACTCCATTAATTTGACCAAACTGGTCTTTTGCCCAAGCAACAGCTTCTTGCATCTGCTGTAGGCTGGTAACATCTGCGCTGACTACCAGAACTTCTGCACCTAGCTCTTCAAGTTCCTGAATTTTCTTTATTTTTTGGCTAACGCTATCCTCTGTTTCATGACTAGCAAGCCATTGCTCCCACTCCTGTTTACTGGGCAAAGCTGAACGTCCTATCAAAACCAGTTTGGCTTGTACAGTCTTAGCCAAATGTTCCGCCAATACAAGTCCAATGGCTCCAAGTCCACCTGTAATTAAATAGACTCCCCCTTTCCTTAACTGTGGCGTAGCTTCGCTAGACTTATCCAACCGAACTGGCTCAAAAGTTTGCACCCAACGATGAAGACCACGATAAGCAATCACTTGGTCAGAGAATTGGGTTGTTAGTTCTGTTAGCAATTGTTCTGTGAGTTTTTCCTCCTGCCAACTTCCTTCTGAAGGAATCACAACATCAATACTGCAACAGTTGATGTTTGGGTATTCTTGCTCTATCACCTTAACAGGTCCAAGTAGAGTTGCTTTCTCTGGGCACAACACCTCAACGCCTGTCACTTCCTGCATATTGTTGGAAACAACAGTGATTTGCAATTTATCATTCACAGTTTGTTTCCCAAAAGCTTGCGCTAAAAACAGCAGACTGTACAATCCCAAATCTTGAGCTTCATTAACCGATTCCATTCTTAATTCTGGATCACTGTTCGGGGTAACACTCCATAAATGAACTATTGTTTTAGGAGTTTTACCCAGTGTGCGCAGCTCGTGGAATAGGGCATCATAGTCATTACTTTGTCTGGGATTCAAGGTATATACATGATCGCTCAACTGCGCAAACTCAGATCCGACCTTCACTGTAACAACATCAGTTCCCTCAAGTTCGAGTTTTTTCACCAGTTGGAAACCCAAACCACACTCATCAATAAACACGAGTGTATTTGATTGAACTGGTATTTCATTTAATTTACGTTCTCTCAGTGGCGATCGTTTCCAGGAGGGAATGTAGAACCAGTCGGCAATGTTTGGCTTTTTGCGTGGTGGAGATGTTGAAGATAACGTTTCTAAATTGGTTTTGGCAACGCTTGCCTGTTTTTGCAGTTCAATCCAGTAACGCTGGCGCTCAAAAGGATAAGTCGGCAACGGGAGGCGATGACGTTGCTCATGCTGATAGAATCCCGACCAATCCACCTGCACATCCGCAAGCCAAAGCTTGCCTAATGTCGTGAGCAAAAAGGCTACGTCCGATTGCCGATCTCGCGGATGGCGTAACGAAGAAAGTACAACTTGCTCAACTGCCTGATCTGGATGCTGTTTCACTAATGTGTTCAATGTCTGTCCCGGACCAACCTCCAGCAGGATTTGCTCCGGTTCTTTCAACAACTGTTGCACACCTTCAGCAAAGCGTACTGTGGAACGCAAATGGTTTGCCCAATACTCTGGATTTGTTGCCTCTGCTGCAGTTATCCAAGTACCTGTGACGTTTGATATGTAAGAAATTTGTGGTGACTTTAAGCTGATTTTTTTCACCTGCTCGGTGAATTCCCTAAGTATGGGATCCATCATTTTTGAATGGAAGGCATGGGAGGTATGTAGACGACGGCACTCCACACCTTGTTCGGCTAGCTGGTTCTCTAATGCTTCTACGGCTTCAGTCATACCCGACACTACACAAAACTTCGGACTATTAACCGCAGCCAAGGAGAGTTCCTTGCTTAAGAACGCTTGCACTTTATCTTCTGGAAGGGGAACTGAAAGCATTGTCCCTGATGGCAGTTGTTGCATCATCTGTCCCCGTGCGCTCACTAAGATTAGGGCATCTTCTAGGGAGAAAACATTGGCCAAACACGCTGCAACGTATTCACCTATGCTATGGCCGATCATCGCTTGAGGACGTATTCCCCATTCTATCCATAACTTGGCTAAGGCGTACTCAATCACAAACAGCGCTGGCTGTGCAATAGCTGTCTGTCTAATTTGCTGTGTTGCTTCTTCAATGCGTTCTTCGGTTGGGTAGAGCACATGGCGCAGGTCAAGTCCTAAGTGGGGTTTGAGGAGTTCTGAGCAAATATCCACCTGTTCATGAAATGTCGGTTCAGTTTGGTAAAGTTCCAGAGCCATATTGACGTACTGCGCTCCCTGTCCTGAAAACATAAACACGACAGATCGGGTTTTAGGTTCTATAAAGTTGGTCAAAACTTGCTTTGCATCCAGGGAATTCAGTGTGATCGACACCTCGTTTATATCTCGGCAGACCACCATCCGTCGATGGTTAAAAGCTCGGCGACCAACGCTTTGCGTATAAGCAACATCAGCGAGGTTAATCTCAGGATATTCTTTTAAGTGTTTCACCAGATTGACAGTTGCACTCTCAAGTGCAGAGTTGGTTTTGGCTGAGAGCAGCAACAACTGCCAAGGTCTAGATTTTCCAGAAGGTTCAATAGTGGGGGCTTCTTCTACGATGACATGGGCATTAGTGCCCCCGATGCCAAAAGAACTGACTCCAGCTCGACGAGGAGTTCCGTTGGCTTCCCATTCACGCAAAGTCGTGTTGACATAGAAGGGACTGTTGCTAATATCTATCTTGGGATTGGGCTTTTCAAAATTTAGCGTTGGTGGCAGCAGCTTGTGTTTCAAGGCTAGGATTGTTTTTATCAGACCCGCTACACCAGCAGCTGCATCTAAATGTCCAACATTTGTTTTCAATGCACCGATCGCACAAAAGTTCTTTTTTTGTGTTTTGGCACCAAAAGCTTCTGTCAGTGCGGCGATTTCAATCGGATCCCCCAGAACTGTTCCTGTTCCGTGAGCTTCTATATAGGTGATTGTTTCGGCATCAATGCCAGCTATGGCTTGAGCCTCTGAAATGACTGCTGCTTGACCCTCCACACTCGGCGCTGTATAACCAACTTTTAACGAACCGTCGTTATTGATTGCTGAGCCTCTAATGATTGCATGGATGCAGTCTCCATCCGCAAGGGCATCTGATAGGCGCTTGAGAAGGACAATTCCTACACCATTCCCAGCTACTGTTCCTTGGGCTTGGGCATCAAAGGCTCGGCAGTGTCCATCGGGAGAAAAAATCATACCCTCTTGATACAAATAACCAGCCTTTTGTGTAAGGGAAATTGAAACACCACCAGCTAGCACCATATCACACTGGTAATTCAGCAAACTTTGGCATCCCATTTGCACAGCCACCAATGATGTAGAGCAGGCAGTGTTAACATTAATGCTCGGTCCCTTCAGGTTCAGCTTGTAGGAGACTCGCGTTGGCACAAAGTCTTTATCATTGCTAATAAGAATCTGATAACTGCCCACAGATTCTAGTTGGTCACGGTTTGGGATGAGGTTATGAATCAAGTAATTATTCAGACCTGCACCAGCATACACGTCAATTTGACCATCGTATGTTTCGGAGTCGTAACCTGCATTTTCCAGAACCTCCCAAGCACATTCCAAAAACAGTCGGTGTTGAGGATCCATAATTTCAGCTTCCCTAGCACTAAAGCCAAAGAATGACGCGTCAAACATCTCTACGTCTTCTAATAAACCATTTGCTTTGACATAGTTGCGGTCACTCAGTATAGCTGGATCTATACCTGAAGCTTCTAGTTCTTCATCTGTGAAGAATGAAATAGACTCCACACCGTCGCGCAGATTCTGCCAAAACTGCTCGACATTATTGGCTCCCGGAAAACGACCAGCCATGCCAATTATAGCTATAGGTTCTTCGAAGTCTTTTACTTGCTTACTGGCACGACCATTGATTTTGTGCAAAGTCAGTTTTTCTGCATCTTTATGTTGACTGATATATTCTGCCAGAGCACTTATGGTTGGATATTTAAATAAGTCAACTACTGATATCTTTCTGTTAAATTTTTCTAATAACTTGTGATTCAACTTGCTATGAATTTGGATGATGAGGAGCGAATGACCGCCAATTTCAAAGAAGTTATCATGAATTCCAACCTTTTCCAGATTTAACACTTGTTGCCAAATTGCACAAATGAGTCGTTCCACCTCGTTTCGCGGCGCTACATATGCCTGCACTTCCAGTGTCGTTTGGTCAGGTGTAGGCAGTGCTTTGCGGTCAACTTTGCCATTGGAATTTAAAGGCAGGGTATCCAACATCACAAATACTGTTGGTACCATGTAATCTGGCAGTTTCTGTTTGAGGAAGGAGCGCAGTTCACTCTTTGTCACTGCTGTGTGTGTATGAGGTACAACATATGCGACTAAGCGCTTGTCCTCTGGAGTATCTTCACGGACGATGGCACAGCAGCTGTTGACATTAGGGTGTTGAGTTAGTACTGCCTCAATTTCTCCTAGTTCCATGCGGAAACCACGGATCTTCACCTGATGGTCGATGCGTCCAAGGTACTCGAGATCACCATTGGGCTGATAGCGCATTAAATCCTCTGTTTTGTACAACCGACTACCCGGCTCACCAAACGGGTTGGGAATGAATTTTTCGGCTGTCAGTTCTGGACGGTTGAGGTAGCCACGAGCTAAGCCCTCGCCACCAATGTGCAATTCCCCTGGCACACCTACTGGTACTGGTTGTAGATAAGTGTCAAGAATATAGAATTGTGTGTTGGCGATCGCACTTCCAATCGATACCAACCCAGAAGTTGCTTGCACTTGTGACACGGCTGACCAAATGGTTGTCTCTGTCGGACCATACATGTTCCACAAGCTAGCAGTGCGTTCCAACAATTGATTCGCCAGCTCTCGCGAAAGAGCTTCTCCACCACAAAGGATTTTCAGATCCTGGTTAGAAGAAAATCCGGTTTGCATCAGCAGTCGCCAAGTGGCTGGTGTACCTTGCATCACACTTGCCGTTTCTGCCAATGCTGCTGTGCTTTGTCCACCGTCTGTCATCACTTCTGGGCTGAGCACTACCCTAGCACCCACACTCAGAGGTAGGAATAGTTCTAAGACGGCGATGTCAAAGGTGATTGTCGTCACTGCTACGAGCACATCTGATGACACTACACCTGGTTCTCGCAACATCGAGCTTAAGAAATTGACGACGGCGCTGTGGCGAATTTGCACCCCTTTGGGTTGTCCTGTCGAACCAGAGGTGTAGATGGCGTAGGCGATGTTCTCGCTCAAGACGTGGCTATTGGGGTTGGATGAGTTGTCCGAATACGAGCAATCTTGATCTAAAAGCACAACATGCCCATGCTGCCATTCCAGTTGCTCTAGCAGATGTTGTTGTGTCAGCACTACGAACACCTGTGAATCAGCTAGTATGTACTCCAGTCGTTCTTTTGGATAGTTAGGGTCAACTGGTACGTATGCTCCTCCGGCTTTGAGAACTGCCAGTAATCCTACCAGCATCTGAGTGGAGCGTTGTGTGCAAATTCCTACCAACACCTCTGGTCCTACTCCCAGTGAACGTAGATGGTGTGCTAGTTGATTCGCTTTCGCATTTAACTCGCGGTAGGTGAGTTGTTCTGAGTCAAACTCTACTGCTACGGCATCTGGACTTTTTTGCACCTGTTGCTCAAACAACTGATGCATGCACAAATCTTTGGCGTACTCAGATGATGTGTTGTTCCACTCTACCAACATCTGATGCTGTTCACTACTCGTCAGTATTGCCAGGTTTGAAACTGGTGTCTGTGGATTGGCTACTACTGCCCCAAGGAGATTTTCATAGTGTTGTACCATCCGGACTATTGTTGAGTCGTCAAACAAGTCGGTATTATATTCGATAGATCCGCTCAGTCCAGAGCTAGTCTGCTCCATAAATAAAGTCAAATCAAAGTTGGTTGTGGAGCTATTGATTGGCAATAAACTAAGCGTTAAGTCGGGAAGTTGTAAAGGAGGCATCGGCGTTCGCAGCACAAACATCACTTGGAACAATGGTGCGTGGCTTAAGGAACGCTCTGGCTGCAATGCTTCTACTAATTGCTCAAATGGTAGGTCTTGATGCGCATACGCTGAGAGTGCAACTTCTCGCACTTGTGACAGTAGGTCGGCAAAACTGGGGTTACCAGACAAATTGCTGCGCAGGACTAAAGTGTTGAGGAATAACCCAATTAACCCTTCTATTTCACGGTGATTGCGGTTGGCGATCGGTGTACCCACACAAATATCTGTTTGTCCACTATAACGGTACAGCAATGTTTGATATGCTGCCAATAGTGTCATGAACAAGGTGACTCCTTGTCGCTGACTTAAGCTAGTCAGTGCAGCAGTCAGTTCCTGGCTGAGTGTGAATGTCTGTATTGCTCCTTTGTAGGTTTGAATTGCTGGTCGTGGACGGTCTGTGGGTAGTTCTAACAGTGCAGGAGCAGTCGCTAGTTGTTGCTGCCAGTATGCTTGTTGCGATGCTAGTACCTCTCCTGCTAAGTGCTGCTGCTGCCATACGGCATAGTCGGCGTACTGTATTGGCAACTCGCTTAAGTTTATTGGCTCGTCGTTGCAGACGGCATTATACACTGCTGCCAACTCTTTGACAACTACGCCCATTGACCAACCATCTGATACGATATGGTGCATCACTAGCAGCAACACGTGTTCTTTTGGTGTTAGGTTGAGCAATGTTGAGCGCACTAACAAATCTTCTGCTAGGTCAAATGGCCGCACTGCTTCTGTTGCTGCCAGTTCCTGACAACTCAACTGTTGTTCTGTTTCACCTAAATGTTGCAAGTCTATAATTTGCAACTTTAAGCAACGTTCTGGGTAAATCACTTGAGTCGCTTGCCCATCCGTGGTCACGACGAAGTTGGTGCGTAGGGCTTCATGGCGGCGGATCATGTAGTTGAGACTTTGCTCTAAGGCGCTTTGGTTGAGCGTACCTGAAAAATGCACTGCTGCGCTGATGTTGTAAAAGCCATTGTCTGGCTCAAACTGCTGTAAGAACCACAAGCGTTGTTGGGCAAATGACAGTGGTATATGTCCATTGCGTGCAACGGGATAAAGGGAATTAGTTGTAGCGGTTTCAGTGCGCTTTTGCAGCAGTAGTATAATTTTTTCTTTATATTGCTTAATCTCAATTAATAATGCTGGAGTCAATACATCTTCGGGACCGCGATAACGCAGTTTGCCGTTATCAACCCACAGTTCTACATTTTTTGCTGAAAGCTCTTGGAGAAACTCAACTAAATTCATAATTCACCCTCTATCCAATTTTCCTGGCTTGATGTAGCTACTAATGCAAGAGATGATTTGGAAGTAGAATGAGCTTCTGTTGATAGTTTGATTACATCCAAATCATCTCTTTGAAGAGAAGATGACGGTATAGATGACATTGTGTCTTCTAATGTTAATTCCTTAAGTAATAGCTCTGCCAGTGGTACGATGCTGGAGCCATCGACGAACTTTGCTACAGGCACATTCACCTCAAGGTCAGCTGTAATCGCGTTTTTGAGTTGAACAGCCATTAAAGAATCAAGACCTAATTCCAGCAGGGACTGCCGTGGATCTAAAGTCAGGGACGAGCCAAACCCTAGCATTTTAGTAATTTGCTCTTGTAGATAGACTACCAGGAGATTCAAGCGATCACCACTTTGAGCCTCCAACAATCGTGGTAGAATATTTGACCGTTGCACTGATGCCGCCAGTTCGGTTTCCTCCTGAATTTCCGGCTTAGCAAATAATTCAAAAAGTAACGGCGGCAGTTGACCACTGATGTGTGATTGCTGCCTTAAGATCGACCAATCGATTGGTAGCACCCCAATCTGTGAAGTTGCTTGTCCCAGCATCTGTTCTAGAACCTGCAATCCCTGCTTTGAACCAATACTATCCAGTCCTTGAGTAGCGTTAGCAGCCTGGAAACGGCTAGCCAAACTGGCTGCCATTCCAACCTCAGCCCACGGTCCCCAGTTGATGCTTAATCCTGGTAGTCCTAGTGAGCGGCGATGATGAGCCAGGATGTCCATGAAGCTATTTGCTGCTGCATAATTTCCTTGACCAGGTGAGCCAAGCAACGAAGCTACTGAGGAATATAGAACAAAGAAGTCTAATGGCAGATCGTGGGTCAAGGTGTGTAGATTCCAAGCTCCTTTTATTTTTGGAGCCATCACTCGGCTAAAGCGCTCCCAATTTTGCTGTAGCAAGATCCCGTCGTCTAAGACTCCGGCGGCATGAACAATCCCTCGCAGGGGTGGCATTGATGCCTGAATGACTTCAAGCAGCTTGACCATATCCTCCTGACTGGATACATCTGCTTTGGCAACTAGAACTTTTGCTCCCACTTGCTCCAGTTGACTTAAAGTTTCCTGTGCTTTTTGAGAAGCATCATTACGCCCAGTGATTACCAAGTGTCGCACTCCTTGCTCTATCATCCATTGGGCTACCAAAAGTCCCAAGGCACCCAGACCACCAGTAATTAGGTAAGTGCTATCTGACCGGAGCGCGACTTTTTTGAATTCTAACAGTTGCTTGGGTAGCAAGCGAGCGACATACCAATTTCCATCCCGAAAGGCTAGATGATCTTCTCCTTGAGTATCCTCAATTTCTGTTAATAGGTTTGTTGCTTCATCAAAAGTAGATTCAAGCGCTAAATCGAGTATTCCTCCCCACAATTCTGGATGTTCTAGAGCAATGACCTTACCGAGTCCCCACAAGGGAGCTTGAGCAACTGCCAAGGGAACATCATCTTTAACTGGTGTCGCCCCTCGGGTCACTAACCACAATCGGGGTGAGGTTGACCCATTGTACTTGACTAACGTCTGCACCAGATGCAATATGCTGCCACAACCAAGCTTCTGAGCATGCTCAAGAGTTGGGATAGTTAGCGCATCTGGCAAAGCTGCCTCTAAACTCCATAGGTGAACTATTCCTTTTAGAGGCGGTACTCCAGTCTCTAAAACTTCTTGAAATAGACGCTCGAAGTGTTCAGGGGTGGTTGGGTTGATGCTCCAAGTTCCAGTTTCTAAGGTTTGATATGCTTCCCCAGCATAGACCAGAATACAGTTTTGACCACGCCGTTGTAAAAGTTCTACGAAAGCTTGTCCTATACCACCAGCATCAGCAAAAACCACCCAACTCCCTGCTTCATCCGCTTGGATTTTCTGTAGGGCAGTCTGCGATCGCTGCGGCTTGGGCTGCCACTCTATGTGATAGAACCAATCCTTGATAGCAGCAGCTTGTATTTCTTGTTGATGTTGTTGAACGAGTACTTCTAACAGCTTAGGTAATATTTTTACATCATCTTCTGAGAAATTACTTACTCCTTCTAGCTGCTGCACTAACTGTTTTATATTCCCTTCGTGTAAGAAGTTAACAATTGATGTCTGGTTTTTTTGTTGTGATAATAACTCTGTTTGTTGATTCCCATTTTTATCCTTTTCTGCCCAATAGCGCTGTCGTTGAAAGGGATAGGTGGGCAACACCACCCGATGACGCGGATAGTCTTGGTCAAAACCAGACCAGTCTACGTCTGTTCCACGTACGTATAGTTCGCCCAAACTCTGGAGCATTTGCTGCCAATCTGACTGCCCTGGACGCAAGCTGGGTAGCCAGACTCCGACTTCTTCGCTTAGACAGTTACGCCCCATCCCTAATAAAGTTGGTTTGGCTCCGATCTCTACAAACACCTCATAACCCTTTGCATGCAGTGTCTTGAGACTTGACGCAAATTGTACAGGGCAGCGTAAATGTTGACACCAGTAATCAGCTGAGATTTCTTGCCATGTCAGTTGTTCTCCTGTGAGGTTAGAGATGATCTCAATTTGAGGAGTGGCGTAATTGACTGTAGCTGCTACCTCACGAAATTGAGCCAGTATTGGCTCCATCAGTGGTGAGTGGAAAGCGTGTGATGTTTGTAGCTTTTTCGTTTTTATTCTTACTGCCTGTAAGGAGGCACAGATACTTCGGACTGCCTGCGCTTCACCAGATATCACCGTGTTTTCTGGTCCATTGAAGGCGGCAATTGCTACTTTTTTACTACTTAAATCAGTAATAGCACGTAGAGACTCCTCGGAAGCAAACACTGCTACCATCTCACCACCAACAGGCAAACTTTGCATCAGTTGGCTTCTTGCTGCAATCAGCTTTAGCCCATCCTCCAAACTCAATACTCCCGCCACACAAGCAGCGACGTATTCCCCGACACTATGACCCATCACTGCATCCGGAGCAATTCCCCAGGATTTCCACAACTGTACCAGAGCATACTCTATAGCAAATACAGCCGGTTGAGTATATGCTGTTTCATCTAATGGTGAACTTTCTCCTGCTTGAGGATACAGCACTGATAGCAGTGGCTTTTCCAGATAAGCAGATAAAATTTCATTGCAGTGGTCTAGGGTTCGCCGGAACACAGGTGCTTGCTCGTAGAGTTGCTGTCCCATCCCCATGTACTGTGATCCTTGACCTGTGAACAGGAATGCTACTTTGGCTGCGGTGCTTTGGATGTGACCTTGTACAATACCTGTAGAAACTTCCCCACTCGCGAAGGCTGTCAGTTTTTCTTGTGCTTCGGTTGAGGAAGTCACTACAACGCTGAAGCGATGGGCGAAGTGAGACCGTGCTACTTGGGTAGTGTAGCAAAGATCTGCAAGCAATAAGTCAGGATGAGCAGCAATGTGTTGCTGATAGCGTTGAGCGAGTTCTGTCAGTGCTGCTGGTGTCTTAGCCGATAGAGTCAGCAGTTGCACCTGCCGTTCCACCACTGGAGCTACAGCAGGTTGAGGTGTTGGTGCTTCTTCTAGCACGACATGGGCATTAGTGCCACTAAATCCAAAGGAACTGACACCTGCTAGTCTTCGCTCATTCTCGACGCTCCAAGGAGTGCGTTCAGTAGGCACCTTCACAGGTAATTCCCAATTGATGTAGGGATTAGGATTTTGGAAATGCAGATGTGGTGGAATTTCTTTGTGTTGCAGGGCTAGTACCACTTTTATCACACTTGCGATACCTGCTGCGCTTTCCAAATGACCGATATTGGTTTTCACCGAACCAACGATGAGAGGTTGGTCTAGTGATGAACGTGCTTTGCCGAAAACTGCACCAAGTGCGCCAATTTCGATTGGATCGCCTAGTGATGTTCCAGTTCCATGAGCTTCGATATAGCTAATTTGTTCCGGATCAACTTGAGCAGTAGCTAAGGCTTGACGAATGACTTTTTCCTGAGAGGGGCCACTGGGTACAGTCAAACCTCCACTGGGACCATCTTGGTTAACCGCTGAACCGCGAATCAATGCCAAAATGCGATCGCCGTCTGCTAAAGCATCAGATAAGCGTTTGAGGACAATGACACCACAGCCTTCTCCTCGCACATAACCGTCTGCTTCAGCATCGAAGGTTTTACAGCGACCGTCAGATGCCATCATCCGTGCCTTAGAGAAAACTATATTGGTTTCTGGTGTCAAAATTAAGTTTACGCCTGCAGCTAGAGCCATACTACATTCACCGTTTCGCAGGCTCTGACACGCCAGATGTAACGACACCAATGATGAAGAACAAGCTGTATCAACTACTAGACTAGGACCTGTCAGTCCGAGAACATAAGATAAGCGTCCTGCTGCAACGCTCAAAGCATTACCAGTACCAAAGTAGGCGTCAATGTTTTTGGGAGTGTTGGGCCATAACACCCTCATGTAATCATTAGTACAAATACCGACAAACACACCTGTCTGGGTATCATACAATTGTTTGGGTACTTGATTGGCGTGCTCTAGAGCTTCCCAACTCACCTCAAGTAAAAGGCGTTGCTGTGGGTCAAGACTTGTTGCTTCCCGAGGAGAAATGCCAAAGAATTGCGGATCAAATTGTTCTGTTTGTTCTATAAACCCGCCGTACCGAGTAGACATTTTTCCAGGAGTATCTGGATCGGGGTCGTAGTAAGATTCAATATCCCAACGCTCCAAAGGAACTTCTGTGATGGCATCTACTCCTGTTTGTAAGATCTGCCAAAATGCCTCTGGGCTATTTGCACCACCAGGAAATCGGCAACCTATGCCAATAACAGCGATCGCCTCAGTTTTGGTACGCTCCAAAGCATCAAGCTTGGATTGCATTTCCTTGAGTGCCAGCAGCGCCCGTTTAGTCGAGGATAAGTTAGTTTGCTCTACAGGGTTGCTCATACAGGTTCCTAGTGGTTAATCTTTTCTAGTTGTTGCAGCAACAATGCTTCTGCCTCTTCTTCAGAAAGTTGTTCTACTTCTGCTAAAACATTCGAGTCAGCCGCATCGCTCTCGTTCATATTTGCCGATGTCTCAATTGACAGTATTTCCGTCGCTAGATAATTAACCAAAGCCTCTACTGTTGGATAATCAAATATCAGGGTCGAGCGGAGTGAGCATCTCAGGCTAGCTTCCAGCCAATTCTTCAGTTCCACCGCCATCAGCGAGTCAATTCCCAGATCAAACAGTCTCTGACGGGGTTCAATTTGTTCGGGTGAACTTAAAGCAAGAACCTTGGCAATTTGAGAGCGAATATGAGTTGCCAGAAGAGTATGACGTACTTCTAACGGAGCTGCTTCTAACTGCTGGAGAAACTGCGATTTTTCTTTTGAGGTTGGTTCGATTCCGGTGGCGAATCCTTCTAGGAAGGTTGATACTGTGTCTTGAGCAAATTGCCCAATAAACTTTGACCAGTTAATCGATATCACCCCGACTTGGGCAAGGCTGTGCTCCAGTAATCCCAAAAGCTGCAATCCTTCACCAGAAGAGATGGTTCCTAGACCTAGCGCTGACAAGCGATCGCGATCGCGGTCTTTGAGAGCAGCTGACATTCCAGCTTCTGACCATGGTCCCCAGTTGATACTCAAACCCGGTAATCCCATGGTACGGCGATGCTGCATCAGCACATCCATAAAAGTATTGGCAGCTGCATAGTTGCCTTGACCGAGTGAACCAAATAAAGCTGCAACTGAAGAGAAGCAGACAAAGAAGTCAAGTGGTAATTCTTTAGTTAACTCATGCAGATGCCAAGTTCCTTGAACTTTCGGTGCCATTACCTTCACAAAGCGCTCCCAGTTCTGCTGCAGCAAAACTCCGTCATCCAAAATTCCCGCAGCGTGAATAATTCCTCGCAAGGGTGGCATAGTTGCTTGAACTTTATGAAGTAACTGAGCAACATCTTCTTGTTTCGCAATGTCTACAGAGGCAACCAAAACTCTAGTTCCCATCTGTTCTAATTGCTGGATGGCTGCAACAGTTCTGTCGTCAGCGCCACGACGCCCAGCCAGGATAAGATATCGCGCCCCTTGCTCAACTAACCAATGTGCTACCTTAAGTCCTAAGGCTCCTAGACCGCCAGTAATGAGATAGCTACCATCTTCTCGCACCAGTTCCTCTAAATTCTTTGCATTTGCTGCAATCTTTGGCTGAGAAACCACCACTTTGCCGATATGTTTCGCTTGCGCCATGTACCGGAAGGCATTAACCACTTCCTCAATAGGAAAGACCTTGTGTGGTAAAGGTTTCAGTTTGCCGTCCTGGAATTCCTGCATCAGATCTTGCAATATAGAGGCGATCGCTTTTGGCTCGTTCATTGAAATGTTGAGCAGTTCGAAAGGGAAGTAGGACACATCAGGTCTAGTAGCTTGTACCTGCTCATGCTCCCAAATGCCAATCTTACCAATTTCGACGAATCTTCCCCCTCGTCCCAATACCTCAAAGCTCTTAGAAATGAATTCACCACTCAAGCTGTTAAGCACAATGTCCACACCCTGTCCCTGAGTAATTGCCATGATTTCTTCCGCAAAATCCAGGGTTCGGGAGTTCATCACATACTCCACACCCATGGACTTGAGGAAGTTCCACTTACTTGGGCTAGCAGTGGCAAATACTTGTGCTCCTGCTGTTTGAGCAATCTGAACAGCTGCCTGACCGACACCACCAGCCGCTGCATGAATCAAAACGCGATCGCCTGGTTTGATTTTAGCCAAACACTGCAATCCGTAGTGTGCTGTCGTGAAGGCGACCGGAATTGTCGCTGCTGCTTCAAAGCTCAGCCCTTGCGGTTTGTGGGCTACCAAATTAGCATTGACAACGACAAAGCTGTTAAAACTACCAATAGCGTTGGCTGCAATCACTTCGTCACCAACCTTAAAGTTGGTCACACCTTCACCTATTGCTACAATCTTGCCCGCACACTCCCCACCAAAGGGTAGGTCGTCTGTTGACTTAATCCCCAATTGCTCGATATGTTCCTTGAGCATTCCCAAGGCATTAAGCACATCTCGGAAGTTCAACCCAGTCTCACGGACTTGAATTTCCACTTCTCCTGGTTCCGGTTTGCGCCGCGTCAACGGTACTAAAGTTAGATTATCTAAAATACCGTACTCGGAAATCTTCAATTCAAAGGGCTCAACGCCAATCTGAACTTGTCCCTGTTGAACAGTCTCACTCGACTGGTATCGCTCCAACCTAGCGACGTAACGCAAACCCTGGCGATACGCAATTTGGTTTTCTCGATCACCAGAGGATAGCTCTTCCACCAAAGCTGAGATATCGTCTGTTACCGGATCTAAATCCAAACACATGCAGTGCAAATCGGGGTGTTCCAGAGTTATGACTTTACCCAGTCCCCACAGTGGAGACTGTTGAACTTGCACAGGTAAGGAAGCACTTCCAACCAACTGTGCTCCTTTGGTTACCAACCAGAAATGTTGCAACCCAGACAATTGAGCTATATGCAGGGATTGAACCAAGTGAAGAACACTACCACTGCCTAAACTTTGCGCTCGCTGCAAAGCATCTGAAGAAAGCTCATTTCCCGCTGACTCTAAACTCCACAAATGCACAATTCCACGGAAAGAAGACTCACCATCCTTACCAATATCCTGAAGTAAACATTGGAAGTCTGCAAGTGCTAGTGGATCAAGTTCGTAATGTTCTGATGTTATCTGCTTATAAGTGGAGCCAACAAAAGCTAGAACACAGCGATCGCCCTGTGTTCTCAATTGTTTAGCTAGTTTTGTACCAATGCCTGTGCTATCTGCAAATATGAGCCAGTTGCTTTGCTGTTTACGACTTACTGATGACGATTGAGGCTGACGTGGCTGAGGTTTCCAGATGACTTGGTACAGCCAATTTCCTAAATTTTCCTTTTGAAGGATGCGCTGCAAAACTTTGGAGTTAGTTCGCCTGACGGTTAGTCCCTCTACCTGAGCAATAAGCATTCCATTCGGATCTAGTAGACTCAAATCAGTGCGCAACAGTTGCTGCTCTAACCCCTGAGCTTGTACAATTTTGACTTGACTCCATAACAAATGAGTATTGGGGCGAGAATAAATTCTCAAGCGCTTTACACTCACAGGTAAATAAGCATCTTGCCGCTCATCTATGGAAAAAATACCCGCTATAACTTGGAAGCTAGCGTCTAGGAGAACAGGGTGTAATTGATACTGAGCAGCTTCTGAGTGTAATACTTCTGGCAATCTAATTTGCCCGATCGCCTCTTCCTGACGTTTCCTAATTTGTGCAACCGCCTGAAAGCTTGAACCGAAGTCGACGCCTACAGCCTGAAATTGTTGATAGTAGTCAGCAACAGAAACTTCCTCTGGGTATTGAGTTTGTAAAGTAGTTAAGTCTACCGATTCTGGGAAGAGTGCTGCTTCGTCCCTCTTGATTTTTCCAATGGCGTGTAGTGTCCAGATGGGTTTCTCCTCATCCTGACTTTCTGTGAGGCTAAAGATTTGGAAAGAGTAGCCAGAAGTCTCTTGAGGCGTCAACACCATTTGCAGAGTTTTACCCTCATCTTTTGGCAATATCAAAACTTGCTGAATGTCAACATCCTCTAGTACCAAATTTGAGGATTTGAAGACAGCTGCTCCTGCTGCCAAAGCCATCTCCAAGTAAGCTGTAGCTGGTACAATTGTTAAACCAAAAACGCGATGATCATTTAGATAAGCTGGCGAATCTTGACTGATTTGGCACTGGAAATGAATATTTTCAGAACCTGGTAGATGCAAGCGTTGACCGAGTAAGGGGTGATAATTCTCCGCATTTGTACCCTTTGTTGACAAAAACTGCGTTTGATGACGTGTCTCCACCCAATAGCGCTGTCGTTGGAAGGGATACGTAGGCAACACCACTCGCCGATGTGCATACTCTCGGTCAAACCTTGACCAGTCTACCTCGGCTCCACGTACGTATAATTCTGCTAAACTCTGGAGCATTTGCTGCCAGTCTGATTGCTTTGGACGCAAGCTGGGCAGCCAGACACCCACTTCTTCTGCTAAGCAGTTACGCCCCATCCCCAATAAAGTTGGTTTGGCTCCGATCTCTACAAACACCTCATAACCCTTTGCATGCAGTGTCTTAATACTTGACGCAAATTGGACAGGACTGCGTAAATGTTGACACCAGTAATCCGCTGAGATCTCTTGCGATGTCAGTTGTTCTCCAGTTAAGTTCGAGATGATGTCAATTTGGGGAGCTGCGTAGTTGACCGTAGCTGCTATCTCACGAAATTGAGCCAGTATCGGCTCCATCAGCGGTGAGTGGAAAGCGTGCGATGTTTGTAGCTTTTTCGTCTTTATTCCTGCTGCCTCTAGTTGGGCTACTATTGCCCGCACTGCACCCACCTCGCCAGATATCACCGTGTTTTCCGGTCCATTATATGCTGCTATTGCTACTTTTTTATTATTTGTTTCAATAATTTTGCTTATAGATACTTCAGATGCAAACACTGCCACCATCTCTCCTTCTGACGGCAAACTCTGCATCAGTTGCGCTCGTTGGGCAATCAGCTTGAGTCCATCCTCTAAGCTCATCACTCCTGCACTGACAGCTGCTACGTATTCTCCGACACTATGACCCATCACTGCATCCGGAACAATTCCCCAGGATTTCCACAACTGCACGAGCGCATATTCTACGGCAAACACAGCCGGTTGCGTATATGCTGTTTCATCTAATGGTGAGCTTGACTCATCTTGGGGATACAGCACTGATAGCAGCGGCTTTTCTAAATAGGGACGCAGAATTTCATCGCATCTGTTCAGCGTTTGCCTGAAGATGGATTGTGTTTCGTAGAGTTGCCGTCCCATCCCTATATACTGCGATCCCTGACCTGTGAACAAAAACGCTATCTTGGGTACACTGCTGCTTTGCCTCTGAAATACCCCTGCTTTCTGTCCGCTGGAAAAATCTGCTAGCTTTTCACGCACTTGTGTTGATGAGGATGCCACTATACTCAGCCGATGCGGAAAATGAGAACGACCTGTATTGGCAGTAAAGCAGATGTCTTCTATAGCTAAAGATGGATTGACACCTAAGTAATTCTCATATTGAAGTGCTAACTGCTTCAGTGCCTCTTCGGTCTTCGCGGATAGCGTCAGCAGATGCACTGGGCGTTCTTTTTGAGCTTGCACTGGCTCTAATACTGGCGCTTCTTCCAACACGATATGAGCATTAGTACCACTCATCCCAAAGGAACTGACTCCTGCCATCCGTCGTTTTTCTCCGGAAAACCAGAGCATCGGCGACTTGGATACCACCACTGGCATTTCATCCCAGTTGATGTAAGGATTGGGTTGCTCGAAGTGCAGATGAGGAGGTATCTCGTTGTGTTGCAGAGAAAGTAACACTTTGATGATACCTGCTATTCCTGCTGCTGATTCTAAGTGACCGATATTGGTTTTCACTGAACCAACTATGAGAGGGTTTTCTGGCGATCGCCCTTCACCGAACACAGCTCCTAAAGCTCTGATCTCAATGGGGTCTCCCAAAGACGTTCCTGTAGCGTGAGCCTCAATATAGTTTACCTCAAAAGGCTCTATTTTAGCGCTCTTCAGCGCTTGGCGAATCAGTGCTTGCTGAGCCGAACCATTGGGAACCGTCAAACCACTACTGGGTCCATCATGGTTGATCGCGGAAGCCCGAATCAGAGCTAAGATGTTATCTCCATTCGCCTGTGCATCTGAAAGGCGCTTGAGGACTATAATGCCGCATCCCTCACCCCGCGCAAAACCATTGGCTGCCGCATCGAAGCTGTGGCAGCAGCCATCAATGGAGAGGGCATGGGATCTGGATAGAAAAATATGTACTTCTGGTGATAGCATCAGCTGTACTCCGCCAGTCAAAGCCAGATCGCACTCTCCCGTACGCAAGCTCTTACAAGCTTGATGAATCGCTACCAACGAAGAAGAGCAAGCAGTATCTATTGCTATGCTTGGACCTTGTAGCCCTAGAACATAGGACAATCGACCAGACGCAAAGCAAAAGCCATTACCTGTGCCGTCATAAACGCTGATGCGTGTAGGATCACCAGAATTCAGTTGCAATTGTGCATAATCATTTTGACCAATTCCTATAAAAACGCCAGTTCGGCTACCCGCTAAATAGTTGGGTGCAATTCCAGCCCTCTCCAAGGCTTCCCAGCTCACCTCCAACAGTAACCGCTGCTGCGGGTCCATGCTCATCGCTTCCCGAGGGGAAATCCCAAAAAACAGGGGATCGAACTGGTCTACCTGCTGCAAAAATCCACCCCTACGAGTGTACATTTTCCCTTGGGCATCGGGGTCTGGATCATAGTAAGCATTGATATCCCAGCGATCACGGGGAACTTCTACCATCGCATCCACGCCATTGTGCAAAAGACTCCAGAAGGTATCTGGATCATGAGCACCCCCAGGAAAACGACACCCCATGCCAATGATTGCGATCGGCTCTGTGCTTGAGCGCTCAACCGCCTCAAGTTTGGTTCGTGCTTCCTTCAAAGCAAGAAGTAGTCGTTGCGATGAAGACAGATTATCTATTCTGTCAGAAATGTTGTCCATTTCAGTTCCCCCTCACCAAATTTTCTAGTTTTTCGAGTTCCTCCGCAATTGACGCTTCTACTCCAACTTCGGAAAGCTGTTCTACCTCTAACAAAGCCTCGGCTTGCTCGTCTTCAGCTTTGGGCAACTCTGTGTCACTCAAAGCAGGTATCTCCCAACCCATGACCTGTCTTGCTATATATCCGGCAAGATCTTTAATGGTCGGAAATTCAAAGGTTATAGTGACTGGCAGAGAAGCGCCCAAATTGACTTCCAAGCGGTTCTTGAGCTCGACTGCCATCAGAGAGTCCATACCCATATCAAAAAAACCTTGCTGCGGGTTTGGCAATTTGGATGGACCAAGTTTCAGTACCCTAGCGACTTCACTTTGAATGTAAGTAATTAATAAAGAGAGGCGATCACGAAGCGTTTCTGTAGGAGATTCGCTTGCCAAGTGCTGTTTTAACTTTTGTAAAATTTCACTTTCGGACACCTTTGACTGTTGAGACTGCAGCGTGGCTTCTTCTTGCAAAACCTGGCGGCTCAGCTTAGACAGAAAAGGAGATTTAGCAGCTATTTGATCTATTTGGAGAAGCTGTGACCAGTTTATTGGAATTGCCCAAACTTGTGTTAAGTTTTGGCATAAAGCACGGCTCATTGCTTGCAATCCTTGCTCAGGCGTAATACTTCCGATTCCAAAGCCTGCAAGTCGCTCGTCGTTGCGAACTCGTGCAGCCATACCAACCTCTGCCCAAGGTCCCCAGTCAATGCTAAGTGCGCTCAAGCCTTGGACTTTGCGATAATGAGCAAGAGCGTCCAAAAAGGCATTGGCAGCACTGTAATCACCTACTCCGCGATTTAATAAGCCCAGTTGGTGCGTTGCTGAAGAGAAAAGTATGAAAAAGTCTAAATTAACTCCTTCAAAAAGACGGTGCAGCAGCCATCCTCCCATCACTTTTGGACGCAACACCTCATTCACTCTGGCAGTATCCAGTTCTTGCAGTAATTTTCCTCCTGGTATACCTGCCATGTGCAGCACACCTCGAACTGGTGGACAACCTTGATTTTTCAGTGCCTGTAGCACGGAGGACATCTGTGCCTCATCTGCTACATCAGATGAGGCAAGATACACAGTTGCTCCTTGGGCTTCCAACTTCGAAACAGCAGCCACTTGGCGCTCTACGTAGCTACCTTCTTCTACCTCACTCCAACTGTCGCGCGGAGGCAGTGTAGTACGTCCCAATAAAATGAGATGCCGAGCACCTTGCTCTACCATCCATTGAGCGACTTGAAGTCCTATGCCTCCTAGTCCTCCAGTCAGCAGATAACTGCAATCCTCTCTCCAGCTGAACGGAAGTACACTTTGCGTAGATTCTTCACGCTTTTGTATAAGACGGGCAACATAAGGCTGCCCCTGACGGAAAACAAGTTGATCTTCTATATCCTGACCATATATGATATTTAACAATTGAGAAGCCGTTTCATCTCCTGTCGCTTGAGGATCTAAGTCTACCATTCCTCCCCAAAGTTCCGGGTGTTCAATAGCACATGTCTTACCTAAACCCCAAAGCGATGCTTGAGCGACTGCTGGAGGTGCAGACTCTGTACCTACCAGTTGAGCACCTCTGGTGACAACCCATACACGAGGCGGTATGGATTGTTTCGCGTTGCTCACTACTGCTTGAACTAGGCTTAATACGCTGTGAATCCCTAATACCTGGGAAGCCTCCAGAGAATCAGGTGTCATCTGAAAAGAAAAAGTTTCATCCAGACTCCACAAATGAATCACACCTCGGCAGAGTGGTTGATTCGGCTCTAGTACATTCTCAATTAACTGATGCACCTGTTCTGGTGAACTTGGGTTAATCCTGAATTGTCCCTGTTCTGATATCTGGTAAACTTCGCCAGGAGTAACCATCAAACAGGTTTCTCCACGTGCTGTTATCAGCGCTGCTAATCTTTGTCCAACACCGCTGCTATCTGTGAATATTAACCAACTACCTAGCTGTTCTGGTTGCAGATTCTTGATTTCTTGTAGTGATGTTGCTTCCCATTGCAATTCATAAAACCAATTATTATTAAGATTTTCTTGGGTCATCCGTGCAGCAGTTTCAGTTCGCCGTAGCTGTAAGCCAGAAGCCTTGGCTACCAACATTCCTGCCTGGTCGAAAATGTGTACGTCTCCCTCAAACTCGTTTGCGCTACGGCTGAGTTCTGACCGCAGAACAGCATGGCTCCAAAGGAGTTTGTCAATTGGACCGTTGACTTGTAAACTGCGAAGACCCACGGGTACATAAAGCGCACCCCCACTATCTAAAAGATTGTAAGTTGGCAGTGTAGCCACCAACACTTGGAAACAAGCATCCAGAAATGCTGGGTGGATTTCGTAATCATCTGCTGATGGTTCCAATTCTTTGAGAAGCTGTACCAGTGCTAGGGATTCCCCATCGCGTCGCCAGAGGCGTTCTATACCTTGGAAACTCGCTTCCAACTGCACTCTGTATTCGTCGCGTAACTTCTTATAGAACTGTGAACCAGGAATCTCTTCTGGACATCGAGCCTGAATTTTTTCTTGTGAAAATTCTGAGAAACCCGAACTAGCACCATTAGCACTATCAGCATCATGAGTCGAAATGCCTGAAACACTCGACTTCGCAGCCAATATTTCGGCTGCTGTGGAATTGCGATGTTTGTGCGATCGCAATTCCACAGCATGGTAACGCTCTTTGAGTTGATTTAAGTAGGGTAGGTGTTTGAGAATCAAATCTGCCTTTGGTCCAAAGTCGAGCAGACAGGCGGCTTCATCCACGCCTATGCTATCTAGTTGCTCTAGCAAATCAAGACATGTTTCGGGTGTCCCAATGAGTCCTCTGGAAGAAGCAAATCTTTCATACAAGAAATTAACAAAATCATCCAGGTCTTTTGGAGACAGGGAGGCAATATCTGCGCTGCGACCTCTACTACTGGCAAGATTTTTAAGCAGACCGAAGTTAGATTTGAGATATTCGCAATAGGGTCTGCGAACAAGTTCGCGGACAACATTCATGTCTTCCCCAACAAAGGTATGCAACATCACCGTCACCACACCTGCTTCCGGAGCGTGTCCGTGCTTGGCTCGTGCTTGACGATAAAGGGCAATTTTTTCGGCTAATTGCTCAGTGCTCTGGTCTAGTAGATGAGTCAAAAGATTGGCACCAATCTCTCCCGCTTGAGTAAAGGTTTGGGGATTCCCGGCGGCTGTGATCCAGATGGGCAATTCTTTTTGGATTGGCGTTGGGTAAACCCTAACCTCAATCTGGTTACCATTGCCATTTGTCACTGGGATAGATTCGCCTTGCCAAAGTTTTTGTATTGTTTGGATACCAGAAAACATTTCTTTGTGGCGGTTTGGAAATTTCTCTGGATAAAAGGCAAAATCATCAGGGTTCCAGCCGGAAGCAAAGGAAATTCCTACCCGACCTCCTGACAAATTATCGACAACAGCCCATTCTTCCGCAATCCGAATGGGATTGTGTATTGGCGCGACTACACTGCCAGCTTGTAAGCGGAGGTGCTTGGTTTCCCTTGCTAATGCTGCGTGCAACACTGCTGGATTTGGGTAAAGACACCCAAATTTTGTAAAATGCCGTTCTGGTACCCACAAACTGGAAAAGTCATGTTGGTCGGCAAATCTAGCACTCTCAATAACCAGACGATATTTATCTCCGATTAAAGCCTCTTCACTGCTGGCAAAAAACATCAAACCGAACCGCATGATTTTTTCTCCTGTTTATCACTGTGGGCAGATTTTTGCAGTTGCATGTAATGTCCACTTTTTGGGGGATTGCTCTGCATCTGTTGGGCGGCTATAGACTTGAAAAGATGCGCTTGCATCCACATCAGTAGCAAGGATCACCTGAACAGTTTGAGTGCCATTCTCAGGAACGAAGAGTACATTGTGTAGCTCCAGATCCTTCACCTGGTGAAACTCTTGCCCAAAGGCTTCTTTGCTAGCGGCTAAAGCCATTTCTAAATAAATGGTCAAAGGTAATACTGCCGCTCCCCGGAGTCGATGCTGTCCCAAATATGGGAGGCGAAGTTTATCAAGTTCTATTTCCCAGCAGTAATTGTTGGGAAGATGAGCCAATTTTTTTAATTGAGCGCCCAAAAGTGGATGTCCTTTAATACCGTTTGAGTTCTCCTGATATTCCAGACGGTACAAGTCTTTGTTATCTGCTTTTGTCTCAACCCAATACTGCGATCGCTCCCACGGATAAGTCGGTAAACTGATTCGCTGACGCAGATAGTCTCGGTCAAAACCAGACCAATCTACGTTTGTTCCACGTACGTATAGTTCACTCAAACTCTGGAGCATTTGCTGCCAATCTGACGGTCCCGGACGCAAGCTGGGCAACCATACTCCTACTTCTTCGCTCAAGCAGTTACGTCCCATTCCCAACAATGTTGGTTTTGGTCCGATCTCCACAAACACCTCATAACCACTACTGTGAAGCGTCTTGATACTTTCGGCAAATTGTACAGGCGAGCGTAAATGCTGACACCAATATTCTGGAGTGATTGCTTCTGCTGTTTGCCGCTCTCCAGTTACGTTGGATATCAGATCAATGTGGGGGGCGGCGTAGGTCACCTGGTTAGCCATCTCGTGGAATTCTGCCAGTATCAGCTCCATCAGTGGTGAGTGGAAAGCGTGGGATGTTTGTAGTTTTTTGGTCTTAATTCCTGCTGCTTCTAATTGGGTTGCTATTGACCGCACTGTCTGCGCCTCACCAGAAATAACGGTACTTTGCGGTCCATTATATGCTGCAATTGCTACTTTATTTTTATGTAACTCAATAATTTCTCGTAGAGACGCTTCCGATGTCAACACTGCTACCATCTCACCACCAGGAGGTAAACTCTGCATCAGACGGCTTCTAATAGCAATTAGCTTTAGCCCATCTTCTAAGCTTAAGACTCCGGCAACAGTTGCAGCGACGTATTCCCCTACACTATGACCCATCACTGCAGTCGGTTCGATACCCCAAGATTTCCACAATTGCACCAGGGCATATTCTAGGGCAAATAATGCCGGTTGGGTATAAGCAGTTTCATCTAGAGGTGAGGTTTCCCCTGCTTGAGGATACAGAACTGATAGCAGGGGCTTTTCCAGATAGGCACGTAGAATTTCATCGCAGCGATCAAGTGTTTGCCGAAAGGTGGGTTGGGTCTCGTAGAGTTGCCGCCCCATGTCTATGTACTGCGACCCCTGACCTGTGAAGAGGAAGGCTATCTTCGGGCGCTTTTTGCTGCTTACCTGACCACTCACAAGTCCGGCAGTCTCCCTATCGGTGAGCAAATTACTGAGTGCTTCTTGTAACTGCACAGCTGATTCAGCGACAACGGCAAGACGGTGGTTAAAATGCGATCGCCCCGTATTAGCAGTGAAGCAAACATCTGCCAACGATACTTCAGGATGAGACGCCAAGAAATCTACATAACTTTGTGCCAAATTTTTGAGAGCGTTGTCACTTTTCGCTGAAAGCGTAAGAAGGTTAACTTCGCGTTCGTTCTCACTAGCTACCGCAGCCGTTAAGGGCGCTTCTTCTAAGATGACATGGCAATTGGTACCACCGAAGCCAAACGCGCTAACTCCAGCTAAACGCCTTTCCTTTCCTGAAGACCAAAGTTGACACTCAGTTGGAATACAAAAGGTCGTCTCTTCCAAAGAAATATATGGATTGAGCTGCTTCAGGTGCAGATGAGGCGGAATTTTTTGATGTTGCAGCGAAAGTACGACCTTAATGACGCCAGCTATCCCAGAAGCTGCTTCCAAATGACCAATATTGGTCTTGACCGAGCCAAGCCAACAGGTCCGCTCTGGCTCACGACCCTCCATGAGCACGGCTTTGAGAGATTTGAATTCGATTGGATCTCCCAGAGAAGTGCCAGTACCGTGAGCTTCAACATAGCTAATCTGTGCTGGTGTGACTCCTGCATTTTTCAAGGCTTGACGGATGACTGCCTGCTGAGAAGGTCCATTGGGGGCTGTCAGTCCATTACTCAAACCATCTTGGTTAACTGCCGTACCTCTGATGACTCCCAGAACCTTATTCTCATCTCTCAGAGCATCCGAGAGGCGCTTGAGGACAACGACACCGCATCCTTCACCCCGGACATAACCATCAGCACTGGCATCAAAGGTTTTACAACGACCATCCGATGACATCATGCGAGCTTGGGAGTAGATAATGCTCTGTTCTGGTGACAGCATCAAGTTCACTCCTCCAACAAGGCACAAATCGGATTCTGCATTTTGCAAGCTCCGACAGGCAAGATGTATCGCCACTAGGGACGAAGAACAGGCTGTTTCGACTATCAAACTAGGACCCCGTAAGTCGAGCAAATAGGACAGACGATTGGCAGCAACACCAAGCGTACTACCAGTGCCATCGTAGGCATCAATGCGGGCTACACCTCTTTTCGGTATCAGAAGTCCGTAATCATAGTTACCAATCCCAATAAAAACACCAGTTAAACTACCCGAAAGACTGGCAGGCACAACTCCCGCGTTCTCCAAAGCCTCCCAAGCAACCTCCAAAACCAACCGCTGCTGAGGATCGATTCGCTCTGCTTCGCGCGGAGAAATGCCGAAGAAGTCTGCATCGAACCGATCTACCTGTTTGAGGAATCCGCCATGGCGAGTATTCATCTTTCCTGGTGTAGCTGGCTCTGGACAGTACAAGGCATCAATATCCCATCGCTCCGGAGGAACTTCAGAGATCGCATCTACCCCGTTGCACAAGATCTGCCAGAAGCCCTCCGGACTGTCAGATCCGGGAAAACGGCAACCAATACCAATAATTGCGATAGGTTCCACTGCAAAGCCTCTAACTGCTAAGTGTTGCTACTGATTATGTTGCAAATGCCTACGACAGGAGTTTTAAGCAACTGAACTGGCAAACTGTTTGAAGGCTGCGACGTTGCGTTGAATAGCTCTTTCAATCGACCCACCTGCAGCCATGATACGCATCTCGCGATTTATCGGCCACAGATAGTCGAGGCGATCAAAAAACCGACGCAAATCGGATAAAAGAATTTGGTGATACTTAAGATTTACGTGAAATCCTTCATGTTCTTGACACAAGCACTTTTCCATCCAGTGAAGAGCTTCTTGAGAAGACATCCCAAACAGGGGCGAGGTGAGCGAGCGATAGTATGAGGGCATGAAAGAGGCGTCATCTCGGAACACAGCAGGTAGTCCACCAGGAAGTCCACCCAAAACTCCGCGTTGTGTCACATAAATAATGACATTGGCTAGCAATTTCTCATACACCGTTGGCTTCGGGAAATCCTTATACACGTCCTGAGAAATTGTCTGAGACATTGTTGTATGGAAGGATTCATCTAACATATGATAGTAAGAGATTGCTATTGGAGCGGGAATGAACTCGCCATTCTTCTCTAGATCCTTAAAGTGTTTGTAATAGCGATATTCACGGTTCTTCAGGTACATATTCGCTATCATGCGGGCTGAGTAATACTGTGCTGCTAAGAAGGGTGAACTTCCCCAGTTCAAGGTCAAGAATTTCAACACAGATGGAGATGCCATGTTCCCAGCTAACCCTCCCGCTGTTGTCGGGATAGTCTGAGTGCCCTTTTGTTCCAAGTAATGCGAATAATAGTCTGCCTTATCCCGAAACATCATCTTAGTGAGCGAGCGAAGGGTAGACTCCTGCAATGACTCCCAAGATGAACTCGCTTTCAAAGATGCAATTTGCTTTAGCTGCTTTTGAGGGTTGAATCTATCTAGAAAACTTCTACCACTTGGCTTATTTAACTTTTTATACAAAGGATTGCCTAATGACTCTTTCCCGAGCAAAGCAAGCTTCGTTTTATACCCAATCTTCTGAAAAGCATTGATGTGGTATCGTTCCTGAGAGGTTTCAAAGTCTAGCTCCTTACAAAGGGTTTCATAACCCCCAACATTTGCAAAAACACCAGATGTCACCTGGTTATAAAGTATTGTGTTTATTTCAGATGCGGCAGTATAGTGATACTGCCCAATCCAGTAAAGATGATTAAGAGCTCGCTTCTGTGAAGGAGACGCCTCTTCGTAAAGTGGAGTGCCATGTAGTGTTGAAAGTTCAGGATCGCCCCAGTAGTAGTCACTGTTGCTGCTGTAGTTATAGCTTTTGCCCAAAGCCTCTATTTTTTCGGTGTAATCGGAATCTACATTATTTCGATAGGTTTTCTCAATGACTTGAAAATGCTTTTTTTCCTTGCCCCTGGATAAAGCTGATGACGCGTCATTAGTTTTCGGTGCTTCAGCAGTATTTGTCATGATATTTTTCTTGAACTAAATGGGAATCAAGCGAGCTTTCAGTCCGCTTTTATGCTTGAAAATTCTGAACTTCAACACCGAGCAATAGCCTGAACAATTGGGAATCGTGATATATATATTAGCGAACTTAAAGTTCGCTTTTATACCTTTATAACTATAACTCTGTTCTCAAATACCGGACTAGAGCCTGAACAGTTGGGTAATCGTACATGAGAGTTGGATCGATATCACGTTCGAGCCAATCTGCTAGCTCGCCAGTCAGACCAACGGTTGCTGAAGAATCTAGACCATATCGGTCGAAAGGAATCGTGACATCGACTTCATCCGGTTCAATCTCCAGTAGATTAGCCACATAAGAGACTATCCAGGCTTGAATTTCTGCTGTCGTAGGCAGTTCTTTGCTTGCATTACCGCTAGCTTCAGCTATGGTACTATCAGCTATGATGCTTTCCGGAACGACAAGCATATCAGTGCGTTCAAGATTTTGGACTTCCATTTGTTTAAACCTTCATCGTTTTTTGCCTCTATTCTGAATAAGCAAATTGAAATTTTGCTTAAACTTTTGCTTAACATTTTGTTGTTTGTTGTTGACTTTTGATTATGACCAAAAGCTTTTTTATTTTATAAAATATTTTTATACTTATACTTATAAAAAAGTTTTGTCATATTTTAATCAACATGACTATTATTATAACAGATTACTCAAATGTAATATGTAGTGTCAATGAAGAAAATATGTGGTGTGAATGAAGAATATTTTGAGGAAGCAAACATATTATCTCAGTATTTTTATTTGTTATTTATTATGGTTTTTACTGAACGAATTGCTTTTTTTTATAAAATGAGCGAAATCTACTAGATAACACATAAATGCATCGCATGTTAATAGCTCTCAATTGTATGTAGCTATTTACTCATGCGATTACGATCATAAGCCTTAAAAAGGCAAGATTCTAGTTGATTTTGTTTTTCTTATGCTAATCTTTAAGAAATGTTACCAAGAAAGAAGTATCGTCTTCTTTTAGCGAATTTGTCATTTTTTTCGATATCTCCTATTTACGTTTTTGTTTACCAAAAATTTAGAAAAAACATAGAGAAGTGAGAAAACTATGTTTGTTTTGAGTCAAGGCAGTCTTGAACAAATAAGTTTTACTCTACCTGCTCACACTCTACAGTATCCGTCTGAAGTTCATAGCTGTTTGCCAGTTGATATTTTCTGTAGAATAGATTCAACCTCAGATTGCAAATGCAAAAACTTAACTTTGTTCTGAGGATTTTCACTCCAATCCTCCACGACATTCAAACTTCCGGTGAGAAACCCAGAGCGACAAGCATGGCGCTGAATTTTACCACTCGAAGTCTTAGGGATACTCCCAGTCTTAACTAGTACTGTGGCATAAACCTGTAGACCGTGTTCTGCTGCAACAGCCTGACGGATATTCCCTACTACCCCATTTACATCCAGTTTTCGTAGGTAACTACGCTCCACTTCTTGAACAACGACCAGTCGCTCTTCACCCTTTCCTTCCACTGTAAACGCTGCTCCACAACCAGATCGCAGTGCTGGATGACTCTTCTCTACAGTCAGTTCAATGTCTTGGGGATAATGGTTTTGCCCACGGATGATAATCACATCTTTGACACGCCCCGTGACAAACAGTTCGCCATCCTGTAAGAATCCCAAGTCCCCCGTTCGTAAAAAGGATTCTGACGCTCCTCCTCCTGTCGTCGCTAACGCTGACGTAACGCTAACACCAGTATCTTGTAGTCGCGCTCGAAAAGTTTGCTCGGTCTGGTCTATTCGGTTCCAATAACCCTGAGCTACGCTAGGACCAGATACCCAAATTTCACCTACCTCGTTGGGCTTACATTGGGTCATTGTTTTTGGATGAACAATAACAACCTGGAGATCCTCTAAAGGTTGACCGCAACCAACCACTGTTTGAGTGAGAGTATCCTTTGTACTCTTGGCTGGAACTACCCGATTTTGCTCTAGCGCTGCTTTTTGGATGGTTTGCAGGACTGGCAGACCACTTGCTTGACTACCAGAAACAATTAAAGTTGTTTCTGCCATACCGTAGCACGGGTAAAACGCCTCGCGGCGAAAGCCACAAGATGCAAAAGCTGCTGCAAACCGTTCCATAGTCTCAGCACGGACTGGTTCAGCTCCGTTGAAAGCCACCTGCCAACTACTGAGGTCGAGAGTCGCCTGCTGTTCGGGAGTAATCTTGTTCACGCATAGCTCGTATGCAAAATTGGGTCCGCCACTTGTAGTAGCTTTATATTGGGAAATTGCTTGCAGCCAACGCAAGGGACGTTGCAAAAACGTCTCTGGAGACATAAGAATACAAGGAATACCTAAGTACATCGGCTGAAGCATATTCCCTATTAGACCCATGTCATGGAAAAGAGGAAGCCAACCCACGAAGATAGTTTTCTCGGTGTGCTGCATCGCTTGCTGGATAATTTTTTGATTGTGCATCAAATTTCCATGACTCATCATCACACCTTTTGGAGTTCCCGTAGAACCCGAAGTGTACTGGAGGAAAGCAAGGGTACTGTTTTCCAAAGTTGTTTTCTGCCATGACTCTGCTTGGGCTTCGTCAATGTTATCGGTAGCCAAACAGCGCAATCTAGCTACTGGATCCTCAGCAAACTGACTCTTTATGTTAGTCAATAGAGCTTCAGTGGTCAGTAGCACTTGAGGTTGAGCATCTGCGACAATTGCCTCTAGTCGAGACATCTTTTGATTACGTTTGGGTGGATAAGCGGGAACAGCCACAACAGAGGCATACAGACACCCAAAAAAGGCTGCAATAAATTCCAGACCCGACGACGGATATAGTAGTAAAGCTCGTTGTCCAGTAGCCCCTATGCTTTGGAGTTGAACTGCGATCGCTCGTGCGAGTCGATCCAATTCTCCATAAGTTAAACTACTTAGTTTTGTGTTTAAACTACTTAGTTTTGTGTCTTGATCCTCATCTATCTTAGTTATAAAGGTATAAGCTTGACAGTCTTGCTGCTGCTGCGCTCTTTCCCTCAACACATCTACCAAAGTAGAAAATTTCTGTAACATTTTTTATGGTACTCCAAATTATTCACAAGCTGGTTCCGATAACAAAGTTGTCTATTTTATACCTTTATGACTATCTCACTCAGAGTATATCTTGAGATGTATACTCGTAGAAGTATGTTCATAAGAAATTCACAATATTAAGCCGTCTCTTTTTATAATCATCGTTTGCAAGATTTAAATCAACAAAAGCTCGCTAAGCTTGTTCGTATTTTGACCTTCTCAAAATCTTGAATTCGAGCGTTCGAATGAATACATCTACATTCAACTAAACAACGACTAAACTGTATCTTGCGAATGTACAAGTGCATTGTGCGCAGGCTTACTAAAGCGATATGGTTATTGGTCAAATCAAATCCCACCGCTTGCTTCTATATGTAAATGTCAGATAGTAATAAAGAATACAGCCTTTATTAAGTAGGTTAATCCTAAAATAACGTACGTAGAGATACGACTATTATACTTAAGTATATGGCTAACAAGGTAGATGCCGTCAAAGTATAAAATCTAGTATACTATTAATCAGGTAGATTCGGAAATAGGCTTTATTTGTTTTGAGCCTTTTTACACTTCATAATGCAAACATATATTATGAAGATATTATTAGCTGTCTCAGCTTTGCTGCGTGGCTACTATAGCCACCAAAAGCAAGCACCTGGAGAGCCACTCAGAAATGCTTGTGATTGCAGCAGCTACTTTTATGACTTTGGTTACAGTTTGCGAACACACTGTTTTACGAACACACCTGACTATCTTTCAATCTCATTCCACCATTGGAATCTGAGAATGCCGAATCTTTTCTCTCTCATATTTCAGTGCAAACTCACATTCTTCACATTCAAAAATCTGTTGATTGCAGGCTTACAGCCATTAAATCTGTATTATCCAGTTTCTCTCATACACATTATTCCTCCACTTCTTCATGAGCAGCTTTGACTACTACTTGTTTTTTTTGCTTGCTTGGTAATGTGTTTTTTGACATTACTGTACTATATTCTTTGTTATCTCCTTTACTCTTCTACCTTTTTCTCATTTCTCAAAGTATCTATCTTTAGATAGATCTACGGAGTAGCTATATTGATTAGTAATCAATATAGATTTGTATATATTAGGACCTACGCATTGACAGAAGATACCAAATATGAAGTATGGGTTTCAGGCATTTAAACGTGATTTATCGATGATTTTTGAGCGATTGCGCTCCGCGCACAGCCCCTTGGGCAATCGCTATTTATCTGAACTTCATCCTCAAAAGCTTGAAACAGCGCAATTTCGTTTAGACACATGACGGTAAATTTGTACAGTGTGTAAGTGCTATATATAATTTTGGAATTTTTATAATTTACGTCTAATTGTGAATTCACTAAACAGACATGAGATCAATACGGTTCGGTTAACGGTGAGCCGTCACCCTAAAGGATGGCGATCGCCGATTTTTAAATGACTAGTTAGCAATGATTTCCTGCTCATCTGAAGCTGCCTTTAGCCATTCTTGCATTGCTGGTAGTGCAAAGACAGCTTCAGCATACGCATTGCAAACTGTATCTAATTGAACACCATATGTTACAAACCGTGAAACGACAGGTGCATACATGGCATCTGCGATCGTAAATTTGCCAAACAACATATCGCCACCAATTCCGAAGTTTTGACGGCATTCTCTCCAGATTGTCGTAATTCGATCAATATCTTTTTGCACTTCGGGAGTCATTCCCTTACCTGGAAATCTAGCACGGCAGTTCATGGGCATATTTTGCCGCAGACTCGCAAAGCTTGAATGCATTTCAGCACTAATAGAACGGGCTACAGTTCGCGCAGCTTTCTCTTCAGGTAACCAGTGCAAATTGGGAAATTCTTCAGCTAGATACTCGCAAATAGCAAGAGAATCCCATACGGTTAGATGACCATGCAAAAGTACAGGTACTTTCCCGGATGGCGAGTATTGCCTAATTTGTGAAGAGGATTCTGATGTGTAAAGAGCAATGCGAATTTCTTTGAAGTTTAACCCGAGTTGCTTCATTGCCAACCAAGGACGTAGTGACCATGAAGAGTAGTTTTTGTTACCAATAACTAAAGTAAGCTGTGTCATATTAGTCTACCTAAAGTACGCTAAAGTAACTACAACAATATACAATCCATGAAATCAGTTTGTCTCCACAAAAAGGATGAAATAGAGGCGTTTCTACGCCATCATCCTTTTCTGCATTTGTATGAGATGGGAGATTTAGATGACTTTTTTTGGTCATACACTATCTGGTACGCTCTTCAAGATAGTAACAGTATTCGCCAAATCGTACTGTTATATATTGGTGCAGAACTTCCTGTGTTACTAGGTTTAACAGAAGGTTCTGGAGAAGAAATGAGTGAACTGCTGCAATCCATCCTGCATCTTCTGCCAAAGCGGTTTTACGCCCATTTAAGTAATTCTATAGTAGAAACTTTTGCCAAAGACTACCAAATTCAATCTCATGGAATTTATAACAAAATGGGTTTAACCAATCTTTCATCTTTAAATAAAGTGGATACATCATTTGTAGAACAGATGTCTCAGTCAGATTTGCAGGAGTTAGAGACACTGTACCAAATAAGCTATCCAGGGAACTGGTTTAACTCAGGAATGATGGAAACAGGACATTATTATGGTGTTCGTCAAGGTTCTGCATTGGTGAGTGTGGCTGGTGTCCATATATACTCACCTCAATACAGAGTTGCTGCACTTGGTAATGTCACAACACACCCAAATTTTCGCAAACAAGGTTTGGCGACAAAGGTTTGTGCCAAGTTATGCCAGTCATTATTAAACAGCGTGGATTACATTGGTTTGAATGTCAAAGCTGATAATACAGGAGCAATATCCTGTTATGAAAAATTGGGATTTGAAAAAATTGCTGTTTACGGAGAGTATACGCTTGAGTTGAAATAGCTTATACAGTGAATAGAAGAAGGGCAAAAAAACATACGAAACAACTAGCTGAGGATAGTTGTTATCATTTACAAAATAAGTCAAATGATAGATATGGCTTTTTCTAACTTTTGACAGATAAGCGTTATTGAGTATGGCTTCGCCTCTAGAAATTCCACTCCCGCAGTATGAGTACACAACGATCCGAGTCGTTGTCTACTTTTACAGCAGCAGATTGTGCTTATGGATTCCAATCATGTTTTTAAGCCTGGTAGAGGCTATCTCACTTCACCATAAAGGACTCCTGCATGGAGTGGAATTTTTTATTTTTCCTGCTGATCTGAACTCTTGGGTGTTCTCATCAGATACCATTAATGAAGCGAAAAGCTCCCGATGAACTCACAACAGCTAGCTTGAGAGAGTGCAATATTTAGTGATCGCACCTCATTTAAGTTTGTATTCCAATTTTTTCCTCTCAATCTACCTAGTGTTTTCGTTAACTCTTTCTAGGGAGAGTTACATCGGCAATGAGGAACTGTTTTCAAAACCTTTACGCTTAAGATTGTTCAGATAGTAGTGCCATAAAATTCTTGCAGCGATCGCACGCCAAGGACGCCAACTTTCTGCAATTGCTTCGAGCTCTTCAGGTGTTGGACGTACTGCCAATCCCTTAAGTTTTTGTAGAGCGATCGCCAGTGCTAAATCACCTTTAGGAAAAACATCGGGACGTTGCAGCGCCATCAACAAGTAAATATCTACTGTCCAATCTCCAATACCTTTGATGCGCTTTAGTTCAGTCCGAATAATTGTTTCGTCCATTGTCTCTAGCTTAACAAGGTCAAGCTGACCACTTGTGATGGCATCCGCCAATGCACGACTGTACATAATCTTTTGCCGACTAAACCCAATTGCCTTTAATTGAACATCATCAAGTGTGATAAAATTTGCTGGCGTCAGCGGTACCACAACAGCACACAAGCGGTCACAAACAGCCTTTGCAGAAGCTAAGGAAACTTGTTGTCCTAAAATAATACCCAGAAGCGTTGGGAAACCTGCTTTTCTTTCCCACATTGGTGGAGATCCAAAAGTTTCTAAAACGCGAGCAAAATCGCTGTCACGACTGGTAAGCTCCATCAGAGCATGAGCAAAACTTTCTTGTGTGAGTGATTGTAAGTTGGTCAACATAAATATCTGAAATCAACATGACTAAGCTAATTGAATACGAAGAAGCCAGCGACGAAGTACGCAAGGTATATGATGACATCCGCGCCACGCGCAAGACTGACTACATCAACAACTTCTGGAAAGCTATAGCCAACCATCCCCCTACCTTACAGCGAACGTGGCAAGCAGTAAAAGAAGTCATGACTGCTCCTGGCGAACTTGATCCGCTGATGCGCGAGTTGATTTACATAGCTGTCAGCGTGACAAATGGTTGTGAGTATTGCATAGCCTCGCATACAGCAGCAGCGCGTGCCAAGGGAATGAGCGATGATATGTTTGGCGAAGTGATGGCAATTATTGCCACAGCAAATACAACCAATCGCCTCGCCAACGGTTACCGGGTTCCAGTAGATGAGCAATATAAGAATTAGAAGAGGCAATGACCGACTCACTTTGCTTTTAGCTACTTTATAATTAGCTGGCTAATGAAACTTCTTTTTGACTGTGACTATACTGCGTCCCCTAGTTAACAAACAAACTATCCTAGAACTTGCCAAGCATTATCCTGAGTTAGACGTTGCTTCAGTGGAAACTTGTTTGGCTTTTCTGTATGCTACAGCCGATGTTTATCAAGCTATAGATGTTCATTTTGCTCGCTATGGTCTTTCAAAAGGAAAATTTACTCTGTTGATGCAATTGTATCAAGCTCACGAGAAAGGGTTAACACCTTCTGAATGTGCTGAACGAGCAGGTGTTACTAAAGCAACAATCACAGGACTCCTTGACGGACTTGAACGAGATGGATTGGTAAGACGCTTCCCTGACTCACAAGACAGGCGGATGCTTCGTTTGCAACTCACAGATCAGGGACGGGACTTGCTTTCTCAAATGCTTCCAGATCATTTTTGCCGCACCACCGGCTTGATGGCTAATCTCACTGACAGCGAAAAAAAGACACTCATCAAACTTTTAAATAAAGTACGCGCTGGAACCTCAGCAATGCTTGACCCCTAAAAGAAATGCTTGTCGTTCATTGTTACTTAGTGTAAGGTATTGATTAGGGGGCTAACTATAAGTTACCTAATCAAATTTAGAAAAAACTCATATGAACAAGCTAAGCGTCAAGCAAAAAAACTGGTTGCTAACGTTTCATGTCGCCTTTGGAGGAATTTGGTTTGGTACAGCTTTATGCATGATCGCTGTTGCTTTGAGCAACCGAAACACTCTCAATGGTGATGAATTGTATGCGATCAACGCAGTTATGAAGTTGCTGGATGATTTTGTGATTATTCCTTCTGCCATCTTATCGTTGATGACAGGTGGATTACTTTGCTGGCTTACCATTTGGGGATTTTTCAAACACTACTGGGTGATCGTCAAATGGATAGCAACTGTAACACTCATTGTCACTGGTACAATTTGGCTTGGTCCTTGGATAAATGCGATGACTGCTATTTCTGATGCAGAAAGGTTACAAGCACTGCAAAATCCGTTGTATGTATTTGACCAAAAGGCAGTGCTTGTGGGTGCTATTATTCAGACCTCATGCGTTTTAGCAATTATTGGCATTTCTGTTCTCAAGCCTTGGGGAAGGCGAAAACTCAAGGTGCAGAGTCAAGCGCCTGTTACTAACAGTTGAACTTGCTTGTTGTTCGGTCCAATATAACTTTATCAAATTCATTGTTGGAGAAACAGAAAAATGTCGATAATGACTCCTCATTCTCAAGCAAATCCAGCGTCGCCACCCGAATCCTTAGCTCAGTTACTACAAATGATGAATGGGATGTGGCTGACACAAAGTATTGGCGTAGCAGCAAAACTTGGGGTAGCAGATCACCTTATTGAGGGTGCCAAAAGCGTTGAAACTTTAGCCCAATCCTTGAATGTTAATTCACAAGCATTGTATCGACTGCTACGGGCACTAGCGAGTGTTGGCATCTTTGCAGAAGGAGAGCATCAACATTTCCAATTGACACCATTGGCTGAATATCTTCGTAGTGATGTCCCACATTCCATTCGTGCTTTAGCTATCTGGACAGGAATTGAACCTTCACACTGGCAGACGTGGGGCAACTTGCTCTACAGTGTAAAAACTGGCAAGCCTGCATTTGAGCAAGTGAATCGAATGCCCATTTTCGATTACTTTGATCAGAATCCAGAAGCGGCAGCTGTGTTCAATCAGGCAATGACAAGTGCCAGTGCGATGTATAATCCTGCTATCATTTCTGCTTATGACTTTTCATCCATCACCATGTTGGTTGATATTGGAGGTGGGCAAGGTGCTTTTTTAGCTGCGATTTTGCAAGCTAATCCGCATTTAAATGGCATCGTTTATGACTTACCTGTAGTTGTTGCAGGAGCAAAACCATATTTAGAGCAACTGGGTTTGCAGCAGAGATGTCAAGCAGTTGGGGGAAGCTTTCTGGAGTCTGTTCCGGATGGAGGCGATGCCTACATTATGAAAAATGTTATGACGAATTGGGATGATGAACACGCCATCCAAATCCTGAAAAATTGCTACCGCGTCATGCCAAAGGGCGGAAAACTACTTTTGGTGCAAAATGTAATTGTGCCAGGAAATGAACCCGCTTTAGGGAAGTTTACCGATTTGGAAATGTTGCTCGTGACTTCCGGGGGGCGTGAGCGAACTGCTGTAGAATTTGAGAAAATTCTCATCGCTGCGGGCTTCCAACTGACTCAAATCCTCCCGACAGGATGTCCATCCAGCATAGTTGAAGCAGTCAAACCTGAGTAAGCAATTAGACATCATGGCTTTTATTCGCTTCTTGTGCTAAGAGTTTTTGTTTGCGCTCAATCCCCCAGTGATAGCCGCCAAGGTTGCCATCAGTTCGCAGGACACGGTGACATGGTACGATTAAAGCTGTTGGATTAGCACCACAAGCACTACCTACAGCACGAACTGCGTGGGGTTTACCAATTTCACGGGCGATATCAGCATAGGTGCGCGTTTCGCCATACGGAATTTTCTGCAATGCTTGCCAGACTTGTTTTTGAAATGCTGTCCCGAGTACATCAAGCGGCAAATCGAGATGTTGCTCATCTCCTATGATGAAGTTGAGGATTGTCTGTACCCATTCTCGGTGTATATCGTCATCACGTGCAATTTGCGCTTGATGGAATTCACTGACAAGAAGACGTTCTAGATCATCTGCTTCATCACCTAATTTCACAGCGCAGATTCCTTTTTCAGTTGTTGCCACAAGCAGATATCCTAGAGAACATGGAACAACAGTATAAGCAATGTGCATTCCCTTGCCACTACACTGATAAGTCTTTGGTGTCATTCCAAGTTGCTTGGATGCTTTTTCATACAATCGGCTGCTCGATCCATATCCCGTGTCGTAAAGTGCATGAGCAATTTCCTCTCCTTGTTGAAGACGTTGCTTAAAGCGATCGCTCCGAATTGCATCTGCATATTCAAAAGGGGATACGCCCATTATTTGTTTGAAGATTCGTTGCAAATAGCTAGGACTTATCTCAAAGTGAGAACTGAGTTCTGATAGAGTAGGGATGCGATCAACTTGTTCTTCAATGTATCGACACACTGCCAAAATTTTAGCTTTGGTCAAATTCGGAACTATTTCATATTGCGGCTGACACCGCTTACAAGGTCGAAAACCTGCGATTTCAGCTTCTTGTGGTGACTGAAAAAAACAAACTTGCTTTCTATTTGGTCTTCTACTAGGACATGTCGGTCGGCAGTAGATGCGTGTAGAGCGGACACAGTAGAATAGCTTTCCATCGAAACTGGTGTCTCTATTCAGAATTGCTTGCCAAAAAGTTTCTTCTGTGATATGAGTCTGTTGTAATTCCATTGATATCTCGTTCAGATATATCGTTCATTGTCAAGAGCTTTAATCAATACTAGATTAGGTGTATGCACAAGCTACGTTCTACCCGATTGTTGCGATCAATATTTAAGCTTTTATTTTGTCAACGCTTAAACTCTTTAAACTCTATGATTCTTAATTAGAAGATTTGCGATTTCTGTTACTAACTCATTAGGGTCAATAGGTTTAATCAAGTAAGATTGAAATCCAGATGTGAGAGCAAGGTCGCGACCTTCTTCTGAATCCATCGCTGTTATTGCAATAGCCGGAATCTCATTTTGTGGAGGATTGAGTGTTCTGACTCTACGAATTAACGAATATCCATCTACTTCTGGCATGGCAATGTCGATAATTAAAATATCCGGTGTAAATTGTTTGATGACTTCAAGAGCTTCTAACGCAGATGTTGCCGTCATTATTTGAACACCGTAGCTTTCAAGAATAAAGGTAGTTAAAACAAGGCTGTCAGTATCATCATCTACTACAACTATTCGTAAACCATCTAAGGTCTGAGATTTTTTTACATCATCGTCAGGATGACGATTTTCGGAAGGATCTGCCACGCTATTATTAGCCTCCTTAGTTGTTTTCTCTATTAGGAGGAAGTCCTGCTGGGAGCTAGCTGGAAACTAGCAGCCTAGCGGGCATATTTGAATTTTACTTGTTAATGAGAGCAAGATTCTCAAAGCTTAGTCTTTTTTCCTCTGAAGTTATCAACTTCGCAATCCACTAACATCTTTCTGCTCGAAAATTTACTAACCAAAAACCTAACAAAACAGAAAATCCCTCAAAAAGAGAAATAGAACAACTCTCTACTGAAGGAAAATCTGCTTAATCAGGCTTAACAAAGATATCTTGCGTTACTCACAAATGAAATTCATTTGTAGTTTATTCTCTAATAAGTTGGCACCGACGGGTCAATCTCTTTACTCCAAGCAAGAATTCCACCTTTCACATTCGTACCATCAACTCCCGCTTCATTGAGAATGCCGAGGGCTTTTGCAGAACGCATACCCGATTTACAATGAGCAATCAGGCGATGACCGTTGAGCAACTCCTTCACCTTAGTAACACCTTCGCCACTTTCAATTTCCGACAAAGGTATCAAAACAGAACCAGGAATTTTGGCAATTTCGTACTCGTGCGGGTTGCGGACATCTAGCAGCACAAAATCATTTGTACCATTATCTAGTAATTCCTTCAACTCCTGTACAGTCATTTCTGACATTTCCATCTGCTGTTTCTCCTCTTGTGCTTTGGCTTGTGGAATACCGCAGAATTGTTCGTAGTCTATCAACTTTTCAATCACTGGACGAACTGGGTTAGGACGCAGCTTTAACTCTCGGAACTTCATATTTAAGGCATCGTAAAGTAGCAAGCGTCCACTTAAAGTTGTTCCCTTGCCAATGATAATTTTGACAGTTTCCGTCGCTTGGATAACACCAATAATTCCTGGTAAAATTCCTAGAACACCACCTTCTGCACAAGAAGGAACCATTCCTGGTGGTGGTGGTTCAGGATAAAGGTCACGATAATTGGGTCCACCCTCGTAATTAAATACTGTCGCTTGCCCTTCAAAACGGAAAATTGAACCGTAGACGTTGGGCTTGTTCAGTAACACACAAGCATCGTTGACGAGATAACGAGTGGGGAAGTTATCGGTACCATCCACTATGACATCGTAAGGTCTAATGATATCGAGGGCGTTTTCTGAAGTCAAGCGAGTTTCGTATAAGTCAACTTGACAATACGGATTAATCTCTAGAATACGATTCTTTGCAGATTCAATTTTGGGTTTACCTACCCAAGATGTCCCATGAATGACTTGGCGTTGCAAGTTGGAAGTATCGACAACATCGAAATCAACAATACCAATACGTCCGATACCCGCCGCCGCCAAATACAAAAGCAGAGGGGAACCCAATCCACCCGTACCGATACACAGCACACTAGCAACTTTCAAGCGTTTTTGTCCCTCCAACCCCACTTCTGGCAAAATTAAGTGGCGGGAGTAACGTTCGTAATCATCTTTTGTAAGTTGGATTTCATCCAGATTAGGATTGAGCATAGCACTTTGATGAGCAAGAGCGAACTGAACAATTCAAAATTCAAAGTATGCCCTTTGGGCACGCTACGCGAACAAAAATCGTTTCGTGCTAATTGTGGCACGCATTTGGCTGTTTAATGTATGTCTTTCTATATGCAAGACAGTTTATTGATCCTATCCAAAAACGAGGTATCTTTAATAGGTGTGTTCAATAAATTGTTAAATTTTGTTTTCAATTGCTTCCTGCTGAAACTGGTGACTGTCATCCAAAGTCCAACTTTTTATGTCACTCGCTTTGCCACTTTGTACGGAAACAATAATGTAAGAGTATTCTTGCCAAGCACACTGACGGTCAAATTCTGAAGGGGTTGCTGGATGGTCAGTATGGGAGTGATAGATACCTACGATATTTAGGTTTCGCTCACGCGCTTCCCTTTGTGCTTGCAACATAACTTGAGGTGCGATCGCATACCTTCGCCTTTTGCTAAAAGATGTGTCTTCTCCTGGGAAATCTGCCGCTGTTTCTGCATTCCAGGCATTTTTTGTTGGCATGACTTCTACTACAGTTTTGCCCTCACTTGTTAGATAGCCTAGTACTATACCACAACATTCTTCAGGGTAGGTCGTTTCAGCGTGAGTGCTGATGGTTTGTAAGTGTTCTGGAAAGAGTTTGAGAACCACAAAGAATTTTTAACCGCAGATGAATTGTAAACGCCTGTGAGCGGTTGCAAAAATATGCTGATAGGGACAAGCACTACTAATACGATCGCTTACTACATTTCATGGGACAACGCAAACCGTCTAATGGCACTTAGACAAAAAACACTCAGAAAAAAGCCTCAAATCTATCATACAGAGAAATTTTGACATCGTTTTGCTTGATTTTTTGATATGTCTAGGTTTGGATCATTTTTGAGCATTTGATGTATTTCCCTTACCCTGCATGGGTTTGAGGCTTGTTTCTCCCTCAAAAATGTTTAAGTCCCATTAATCCAGTTGTCTTAACAGACGATGTGCATTTTAACTGGGCAAAATAGATCTCAAGGCTGATTTTAACAGACCAGAATCCACTAGAGTTGGCAGTGAATTTGTTTGTACCTCCTTCTTACTTCACTCTCTTAGCAATAAAATTTACACTTGAACCAGCGTCTGTTCGTGTGGTGTATATTTCCTTGCCCCCATCAACAACTACGCCAAACTGATTGTTTTGTTCTGCTAAATCGCCAGTGACATTGCCTGCAAGTGTGACAGTACAATCACTATTAACTTCATAGGTACCAGAAAAACCGAACGGAAAGATATTTCCACCGGCAGATACATAGCCACTTCCATCGAAATTACCTTGACCATCAAAAACGGCTATTCTCGTTGCAGAAATAGGAGTGAAGGGTGCTTGAGTACCGAAAAAGCCTGTAGCCTGCACTCCATAGTTGCCCTTCAAGGTTGCATTAGAGCAAGTATAATTTTTCTTACCATATGCTTCCTGCGTTTTAGCAGAGGTTCCCAAGCTCACAACTCCTAAAGTAAGGGCAGCAGACACAACCGCTGTGACTGATGCACTCACAAAAGAATTTCTTCGTTGCTGTGATGACATTTTTATCTCCTTTTTGCAGAAAATTGTACTGATTTTTTGAGATGGCACTAGAAATAGACAGCTAGTACTCCCTGGAACTAAGACAACATTGTTCGCAACTAGCCTGGTATAACTATCTATAAGGAAAATAATTTGTAGGCTAACTTTGAGACTATCAATCTATAAAAGCTGCTCTCTTTATTTTTTGGCAGTCTTGATTGTTTCGAGATTCTAAGTAAATCTATTTAGATAAAAGCATCATAACACGATTAACTTTTATTCATTTAAATGTCAAGTGATAATTTTATAATAAAAGTAGGTAATTTTTCCAGAAAATATTCTCACTTGATAACTAGAAAATGTAGGAAAGGTGGGAAATTGCAAGTTAATGAGGTACACCTTTTCAATTCAAGAGCCAGATATAGAGCTAATTTTACTTCTGACTCCTGAATTCCGCTGTATAATACTTTTAGAACTTACGAATTGACAGAAAGTACAAAATATGTACTGCTAACTTCTGGCATTTCAGCTTAATTTTTCAACATTTTTAGGCGATTGCGCAGAGCGCACTACCCCTTGGGCAATCGCTATTTGTCGAGTGGTAATTGAGAAAAGCCTGAAACGACCGAGTCTGCTGGGGGAAGCTTCCCCCGGCTAGCTCCACGATAAGTACCCATGCATAAATATTTAGACATTTCCCAAAACGGCTGGAACATCTGTGGAATACAGCTGTTCCCTGTTTCCCGTTCCCTGTTCCCTCTTCCAACTAGATAATTTATTTTGCACGACTACTTATTGTCATCGTAAATTAAAGGGTTTGAGACCACGAGCGTCTATACTCAGATCTTGCACCTGAGTTAAAAACCGGGTTTCTTGAGAATGCTTGCTCGTAGAAACCTTAATTTCTGGTTCAGAAACCCGGTTTTTTGGGTCTTGTTGAGAATGGTGCAAGATATCAGTATACGAAGTCCCAGTTTCAGTCGGGGTTGAAATCCCCTTATGTAACTGTCTTCACTTCTCCTGTCGGAGACGCTACTTTGAACGTGACACTGCGCGAACAATTTTGAATGAGCGAATTTTGAATTAACAATTCAAAATTCGCTCATCTCTGGCAATATCAAGCAACAATAGATACTTTACCAGTATCGATATCGTAAAAAGCACCAATGATTTTGAGTTTACCTTGGCGGATAAGTTTAGCCAAAATTGTAGAACTTTCCTGTAATTTTTCTGCCTGATATTGAATATTGGCAACAACTGCATTCTCTTGGATGTCGCCCGTTCTTAACTTGACTTTTTCTATAGCTGGCTTGATACCCTCAACAATCAAGCTAATTCTACCAGGAGTAGGCTGTTCCTCAAGCGCCTCCAGAACTGCACCACATCTTTTATGACCCAAAACGACAATCAGTTGGCAACCCAATATTGCTGTAGAATATTCTAAGCTGCCTATAGCCATGTCACTAACGACATTACCAGCAACCCGCACGACAAACAAATCCCCCAATCCTTGGTCGAAGACAATTTCTGTAGGGACTCTGGAATCTGCACAGCCAAGTATAGACGCAAAAGGATATTGACCTTTGGCAACCAATCGCAGGTGTTCTAACGATTGATCGGGATATTGTCGCTTCTGGTTTACAAATCGTTTATTCCCATCCAGTAATCGTTTTAAAGCTTTATCTGGATTGACTGGATTGGGATTTGCTGAACTTGCATCAGCAACAGCTTGCTGTGTCTCCCAGAGTATACCACTGCCAATTGCAAAGCCTCCCACACCTGCAAACTTTATGGCAGTTGCAACAACAAGGCTTCCCCCCGGAACGCACCATCTCAAAAAATCACGACGTCCTACAAATCCGTTTATTCGACTCATCAGTCTATCTCAGTATCTGAATCCAGCTGACAACCTTTTAGTTGATGGCTGGAACATACCAAACTCTGCAAAGACTCAAGAGTTAGCAAACAACGGTTTAAGAGTCATTTAATTTTAGTCATTAGTCATTAGTCATTAGTCATTAGTCATTAGTCATTAGTCATTAGTCATTAGTCATTAGTCATTAGTCATTAGTCATTAGTCATTAGTCATTGGGCAATGGGCAAGCTCGCTGCGGGGCAATGGGCAAAAATTATTCTGCTCAAGAGCTCCCTCATCTTCTCAATGCGCCTTCCCTGCTCCCAGATATAGTTCGCCCACCTTGGGATCATTCAACAATTCCAAACCAGGACCAGAAATTGCATCGCGTCCGGACTCCAGTACGTAACCCCGATGAGCCATTTCCAAAGCTTTACGGGCGTTTTGCTCTACTAGTACGATCGCCGTACCACTCTGGTTAATTTGTTTGATCTGCTCAAAAACCTGCGTCACCAAGAGGGGAGACAAAGCTGCTGAAGGTTCATCTAAAAGCAGTAAGTTGGGTTCTAACATCAAACCTTTGCCCATTGCTAGCATTTGACGTTCGCCACCGGAAAGAGTACCAGCGCGTTGTTGACGGCGATCGCTAAGCCTAGGGAACATATGAAATATTTTATCTTTGAGCGGTTTGAGAGGAACATTGCGGACAAAAGCGCCCATTTCTAAATTTTCTTCTACGCTCAGGGAGGGGAAGACATTGGCAATTTGCGGTACATAGCACATTCCCCTCTGAACGATTTGATTGGACTTGAGTCCAGCGATATTCTCACCATTGAAGGTAATTGAGCCTGTGTGAGGAGTCAAAAGTCCAAAAATGGTTTTTGCTAAGGTAGATTTCCCTGCACCATTGGGACCAATCACTGTTACCAATTCTCCCTGTTCCACTCGAAAATTTACACCTTGTAGGATGTCCACATCTTTGATGTATCCAGCGTGGACATTTTTCACTTCTAGTAGGGAAGACGAATGAGTCATACGTGTTAATTTAAGCTGAAAACCTTGTAAAAATTATCGTTCATAAGCTATAAAGCGTGTCTCTTGCTTTGCACGATGCTCCTGTTCGCGTAGCGTTCCGCAGGAAAGGAGCCGCCCAAAGGGCGAACGCCCGCTGGGGAGTGAGCCCAGAGTCTGTAAACGTCGCCCCAAGTCATACATGCATGATGAAACAACCCAGAAATCGTTTAATCTACATAATGATATCCTCTTGACGCTGACCCTGTCGGGTAGAACGCGGGGCTTATAGCTCCGTGAACCCCTCAGCAGCTAAACATATTTCACGTTTGAATTGTTAAAAAACATATGGGAAAATGCAAGCGTATTGGCATTCTTACGAGTGGAGGAGATTGCTCTGGTTTGAATGCGGTGATCAGAGCTGTTGTCCATTGTGCTTGTGGAAAAGGTTGGGAAGTGCTGGGAATTCGTCAAGCAACTGTAGGATTAATGGCGCGTCCACCGCAATTCACAAAACTGGAAATCGACCAAGTTGATCCGCTGTTAACTTCTGGTGGGACAATGTTAGGAACCACCAACAAAGGTGATCCTTTTGCTTTTCCTATGCCTGATGGCAGTGTATGCGATCGCTCCCAAGAAATTATTGCAGGCTACCATCAACTAGGTTTAGATGCTTTGATTGGGATTGGTGGCGATGGTAGCTTGGCTATTCTCCGTCGCTTGGCACAACAAGGCGGTATTAATTTAGTGGGTATTCCCAAAACGATTGATAATGATATTGGAATTACCGAACATGCAATCGGTTTTGATACGGCAGTTAATATTGCCACGGAAGCACTCGACAGGTTACATTTTACTGCTGCTTCTCACAGTCGAGTCATGATTTTAGAAGTCATGGGTCGTGATGCAGGACACATTGCCATTGCTGCGGGAATTGCTGGGGGAGCAGATGTCATTTTAATTCCAGAAATTCTCTACACGATTGACCACATTTGCTACAAAATTAAACAACGCCAAGACAAAGGCAAAAACTATTGTCTAATTATTGTTTCCGAGGCAGTTCGTACTCAAGAGGGTGAAACTCTCACAATGACAAATCGTTTGGGGCAATCTCGATATGGTGGCATTGGTGAATACTTAGCTGATCAAATTAGCGATCGCATTGGTGCAGAAACGCGAGTCACAGTCTTAGGACACATCCAACGCGGTGGAACCGCTTCACCACTAGATCGACTCGTAGCAGCTGCCTTTGGTGTCGCAGCAGTAAATCTCATTGACAAAGGTAAATATGACTACATGGTAACGTGGCAAAATCGTCAAGTGAGCAGTGTGCCAATTGCTGAAGCGATCGCTCAGTATAGAGCTGTTAACCCAGAGGATACTTTAGTGAAAACTGCTCGTGGTTTGGGTATTTATTTGGGAGATTAACACAGTAATCAGTGATTCAGTTATCAATGGGCAATGGGCAATGGGCAATGGGCAATGGGCAATGGGCAATGGGCAATGGGCAATTCCCAATTCCCAATTCCCAATTCCCAATTCCCAGTTCCCAATTCCCTGTTCACTGTTCACTGTTCACTGTTCACTGATAACTGTTGATGTTTACCTATGGTGTTTTTTGTAAATCAGGTCGTTCTTCTGGGACAATCGCCCCTTCTACTGGACAAACTTGGATACATATGCCACAGTCAATGCAGGTGGCAAAGTCAATCCAGTACCAATCGATTCCCTTGACGTTTTTGCCAGGACCAGGATGAATGCAAGCTACTGGACAAGCGTCTACGCAATCAGCGACGCCTTCACAGACATCAGTAACAATTGTATGCGGCATAGTTCCCCCTCTTTGGATCAAAATTGCTGTATATAGCCTAGCAATAACACTGAATCGCTAGTCCAACAGTCATTTGTCCTTGCTCTATGACTAATGCCTAATAGACTCAATTGTCGTTACACCATCAGCTTTAATCCAAGCAATTTGAGCGATACTGCGATCGCGTGCATATTGGCGAATCTCATCTGCATCTCGTCCCCCCAAATCCATTTCTGTGCGTACTAAGTGAGTAGAGTCCCGCAGTTTTGTGGCGTAGGCAAAGGCGGCTGTGTATGCATCTGGTGTTTCTGGTACAATCAACCAATTGCTAGCAGGCGTCGTTTGTGGTAATCGCTGAGCGGACAAGAGAATTTGTTGTAAATCTTCCAAGAATAGTGCAAAACCTATTCCTGGTATACTTTCTCCTTTAGGATGATAAAGCCCTAAAAGCTGGTCATAGCGACCACCGCGCCCGACAACCCGCGTCTGTCCATTAGTCTGACTGACGACCTCAAAGACAATACCTGTATAGTAGTCAAAAGTTTGCAATAAGCTCAGGTCGAGGATGATTTCCATCCCTGTTGCTTCTCTTGGTGTTGTGCTCGAATTTACAGAGCGCTCAAGTAACTCTACCAGAGATTTGAGGTTATCTACGACCGCTTGTAAGGGCTGATCTAAACCGAGACTGGTAACTTTTTGCAAAACATTACCTGGGTTTCCACGCAAATCAAGCATGATTCTGGCGCGTTCCCGTAGTTCATCGCTTAACGGTAAAGTGTCTATGGTCACACAGTCAAGATGAGCGATCGCATTCCGGACTTTTGCTTGTAAATCAGAGGGAAAAGCTTTGAGAAGCGATCGCGTTATTTCCGCTTCACCTAAAATTAAATACCAATGGCTCAAACCTAATGCTTGCAAACAATCTGCTACTAAAAGCAGAATTTCTGCATCTGCCAAACTACCGCCACTGCCCAACAACTCCACCCCAGCTTGATAAAATTCTTGCTGACGGTTATGCCTTAACTCACTTGTCCGTTGAAAAATATTAGCATTGTAGTAGAGGCGTTGTGGATAAGTCACACCCGCCATGCGCGTTACAGCCGTGCGAGCAATAGAAGCTGTCAGTTCTGGACGTAGTCCCAAATCTTCATCATCACCATTTTGCAATTGAATAACCGTAGAGCGCTGAATTGCTCCCCCCGCCATCAGCGTATCCATACGCTCTAGCGTTGAGGTGATAATTCTGTGATATCCCCAACGGTGAAACACTTGCTGTAGCCTATCTTCTATCCAGCGTTTTTGAGCCACATCTAAGGGTAATAAATCCCTAGCTCCCACTGGAGATTGATACACCATCACTTTTTCTTCCCACCAAACAAACCACCAAACAAACCGCCACCTCCAGTGTGAGACGTTGCTGTGTGCTTCGCAGCACTCTTGTTTTGCCCCGTCATCTGTTCAATTTTATGTCTCCCCGCCAACGCTATGTGGTCTTTAGGGTCTAATTGCAAGGCGCGGTTAAAGTGAACTTTTGCAGTCGTGGTTAGATTTTGCTTCAAATAGACCACCCCGATCAAGCTATGACAACGACTATTATTTGGCTCTAACTTCAGAGCATCTTGTAATTCTACCCTTGCTTGTGCTAATTGATTTTTTGCTATCAACTCTTGAGCGCGACGGATGTATTGAAGGACAACTGAGTCTTTCCTTTGTGTGAGCGGCGGTGGAGCTACAGTAGCTGCGTTGACGACTGGTGCATTCGTTGGAATTTCTGGTAGAAGTTCTGGCGATGACGCTGCTGCAAATATTTTACCAGCACTCCGCATTATATATACCAAATTCAACTCACTGACTAAGGCTGTGGTGTGTTGTACTTCTTGTAAAGAGTCATATTGAGTTTCAGCGATTTTAGCGATCGCATTCTTATAGACATGCTCGTAATTAGGCGCATCGGCTAGCTGTTTCGCTACATCGGTAGGAAGTTCCACTGAAACCGATTCTTGCACCAAGCGCTTACCCATTTGCGACAAAACGAAAATATGTTCGGTTCTATTTTTCTCATGAGAAAGTGTTTCATAAGCCGGATTGACTAGCTTAGACAACAATTCATTCGCTAGTTGTTTCTCAGCATCGCCTTGCGCCGCACTGCTATCAGGATGAAGGCGGCGGGCAATTTTGAGATAACTTTTGCGAATCTCTTTAACATCTGCATCAACTGGCACACACAGAACTGCGTGATGGTCTATAAAGTCACATTTAAACAAACCGCGATTGAACTTAAAAGACATATAACGGAGTTATACTATGGAATCCCTCGATTTTTCTAGTTTACTGTGCTTATGATACATAGTGCTAAATTTAACATGATTTTTTACCACGCAGACAGCGGTGGAACTTCTTGTAGTTCCTGGCTCAAACTATCGTGAATCTTACCATTGGTGGCAAGTATTCTACCAGAGTTGATGTCTAAAGGACTACCATCATATGCAGTAACTTTTCCCCCTGCTTCTCGTAATATAATGACACCAGCGGTAATATCCCAAGGAGAAAGACCTCTTTCCCAGTAACCATCAAGACGACCACAAGCGACATGAGCTAAATCTAGGGATGCTGAACCACTGCGCCGAACTCCTTGAGTCAGATGGGTGAGGTGACAAAATTCTGGATAATTGGTGTCATATGTTTCACGACGGTCATAAGCAAATCCCGTAATCAACAAACTTTTACTCAATTCAGAAGTGTCTGAAACTTTGATAGGGCGACGATTCCGCGTAGAACCTAAACCTTGTGCTGCACGAAATAGCTCATCATGGGAAGGGTCATAAATAACACCGACTTGCGGGACACCCTGAATCAAAAGCCCAATAGAAACAGCAAAAAAAGGATATTGATGAGCGAAGTTCGTTGTTCCATCCAAAGGATCAATCGCCCAGAGATACTCATGGTCTTGATTTCCTTGTTTTCCTGATTCTTCAGCCAGGATAGAATGGTCAGGAAAGTGACGACGCAAAACATCTAAAATCACTGCTTCCGAAGCTTTATCAGCAGCAGTTACCAAATCACCAGGGCGTCCTTTTTCAATAACTGCATCTTCTACCTTACCCAAATAACCTTGCAACACCGCGCCAGCAGCAAGGGCTGCTTCTGTCGCAATATCCAAAAAGATTTGCAGATTAGTCATGACTCGTTAATAATTCGTAATATTAGCCTATTACGAATTACGAATTAAGGGTAGGGTAGGTAGTGCCGGCGTTGCTGAATATAGGTGTGAATTTAGCTGCTACATAATAGTTAAGATAAAAGCTAGTAGTCGCCAAGAGTTAGAAGCTGCAGTGCAGAAAATACAGAAACTAGCCAAACCAGATGGAAACTGACGCTCAATCTCAGTTCGATGTTTTTCTTTGCCACAATAGTGAAGATAAGGAAGCAGTTATAGAAATTGCCTATCAATTAAAGGATGAATATAAGATAGAACCGTGGCTAGATGATTGGGAGCTACGACCTGGTTTACCTTGGCAACCAGAACTAGAAAAGCAGATTGCTCAAATAAAATCAGCAGCAGTTTTTGTTGGTAAAAGTGGTATTGGTCCTTGGCAAGAAGATGAAATAAATGCTTTTTTGCGTCAATTTAAGCAACGAAAGTGTCCTGTTATTCCTGTGCTACTTCCTGATGCTCCACAGATACCTAATCTTCCGCTTTTTCTTCAAGGTATAACATGGGTTGATTTTCGGGAACAGACACGTGTTTATACTCCTCCAATGGATAAGCTGATCTGGGGAATTACTGGGAAAAAGCCAGAGACGATAGTGAAGGTGATCCCACAAAGTCAAATTCCAAACACTCCGCCAAATCAAAGAGATTATTTAAGTGATGACCTCAGTTCTGAAAAAGGCGTAAACTACACGAAACTGCGAGACTTGCTAGCAGCAGGAAAATGGAAAGAAGCTGACTATGAAACTTATCTAGTGATGTTTCAGGTTGTCGGGCGCAAGGAAGATTACTGGATTAGAGAAGAAGAACTCTTAAACATTCCCTGCACTGACCTCCGCACAATAGACCAACTTTGGGTAAAATACAGCAATGGGCGCTTTGGCTTCTCTGTGCAAAAGCGCATTTATCAAAGTCTGGGTGGAAGGCGAGAGTACGACAATAAAATTTGGGAAGCTTTCGGCGACGCAGTCGGTTGGAGGAAAGGAGGAGAGTGGTTGTACTACTACAAAGAAATTACTTTTGATCTAAGAGCACCCCAAGGACACCTCCCGGGGGGGGAGGGGCGACGAGAGGGTACGAGGCGCATAATTTTGTGGGGGGGTTTGGAGTCGAGATGGATTCTCTTCTCTCGCGTCGAGACTTGTAAACTGTAGCATTTAGGCGTTTCAGAATTTTGTGAATATTTATTGCAGCTTCCTTTCGCACGCTAGAATCAACATTTCAGGATTTCAATACCTGGCACTGCCGGGAAATATCCGTTTGCGTGGATAAATTTCTCTGCTACTTCATGCACCTGGTGTACATTCGGTAACTCTTTGCTTATCCCAAGGTAAACTCATTTGTCCTGGCGACTTTTTCTGATTGCCTTTCATCGTCATTCCTGCTAGAACACCGATTCAGTATTCATAACTGTGACTAAAAAACCCGGTTTCTTCTAGTTGAGCCAACGAAAAATCAGTCCTCCCGGCAACAGAAACCGGGTTTTTGCCATTAATGAATCGGTGTTTTAGGAATAATTGTTATTTGTCATTGCGTTCGCGTAGCGTGTCCGAAGGACATACGGAACGAAGTGAAGCGTAAGCGCAAAGCGGGGGCTGCCGCCAACGCGAAGCGTGTCCGTTGGCTCACCTGTTCCGATAGGAGAAGGACTCAGCAATCTCAAAACTCAGCGATTGCTTCTCTACGAGACGCTGCGCGAACACTGTGCGATCGCTATATTCGCAATGACAGATACGAGTTTTTGATACTTGCGGACGAGTCTTAAATACTCGTGAACCAGGTTCTAATACTCACGGATGAGTGTTTGATACTCGTGAACGAAGTTCTGATACTCGCGGGTGAGTGTTTGATACTCGTGAACGAGGTTCTGATATTCGCGGATGAGTGTTTAATACTCGTGGACAAAGTTCTGATACTCGTGAACGAGGTTCTGATACTCGCGGACAAGTGTTTAATACTCGCAGATGAGTGTTTGATACTCGTGAACGAGTTTCTGATACTCGCGCATACAGCAAATTCCGTGTAGAGATGACACGGGGAGTTCGGTAATGTGATGTTTCAGTTGACCCTCAAAAGTCAACGTATATTCTATCGTTTCTGTCATATTCGTCAGATCTTCTGTCGTATATTCTATCGTCTCTGTCATATTCGTCAGATCTTCTGTCGTATCTTCTGTCATATCTGTCGTCTGTGCGATCGCTAACTGCGAACTCTGCTCGACAGCCATCCCTTACCCAAATACGGTTTCTGTTATAGCCCCAATTTCCTCTACAACTAGCATCAGACAATTGCCTGACAAATCTTACTCTGCCTCTTCCATCTATGGAACAAGTATTCCTTTCATTCCCACGGCTTTCACAAGTTATTATCTCTCGAGCAGAAGCTGGCTGTGCAAAGTTGAAGAGCGTACCTAGACTAACGGTGGTAGCCATCAAGGTAGCGGCGATTGTTGGAAAACGAACGATCATATTAAACATACTAAATGTTGGATCTCTTCAAAAAAAAGACTAACTATACTCATTCATTGTTCCAAATTTCTACAAATACTTGCCTGTACCTGAAGTCATAGAACTTAGTATCTTAAGCAGTCTCAACAAATCAGTGAACAGTGAACAGTGAAGGAGTCAGGAGTCAGGAGTCAGAAAATTAAATTCTTTATTTCTTCCTTGGTGAATACTGAATACTGTATTCTGACTTCTTCTTCCAATTGATAACTGATAACTGATAGCTGATAACTGATTATTGACTCAACCGACAGCAAATTCTGTATATTGACGCATCTTTGGTGGGTCAATACCCAACACGATATCGTGTTTTGGCACTCCTACTTCAACTAGCTTATTGGCAATACCAACTTCAGTTCCATCCTGCTGTACCCAGATTTTTCCATCAATAATAATAATGTCGAGATGAAGCACAACTCCATAGACACGCTGTGAATCACGCCAGCCGATATACACTAATTGGTAGCGAGTCTCCTTCTCCTATCGGAACAGGTGAGCCAACGCGCTGTTGATCAAAAATGAGTTCTGCTCGAATGCGGCTATCCCAAACTAACTGAGCGTGTTCACTCAGCAATCTTTGAATGTGCTGACGATATTCTTCTATGGATACCATCGCTTAATCACCTCCTGATCAATATCGTAGATCAGTAAATACAGTTGAGTTCAAACAATCTTTTGATATGAGAAAATGATTTGCATAAATGATAGAATTTTCTCACATTCTTGTACGCATCTCACTAAATCCCTGTAAGGCTTACGGAGGTATTAACTATGCCTAAAGTTCTGATTAACGGAATTGATTTATTCTACGACATCCAAGGTAATAGTGAAAAAGAACCATTACTTTTAATCGCTGGATTTGATAGTGATATCTCGACTTGGTTTGCAATAATGCCGTTACTTGTTGAGCAATATCAAGTTATCAGATTTGACAACCGAGGTATTGGGCAAAGTTTTGCACCGGATAGTCCCTACAGCATTAAGCAAATGGCAGCAGATGCAGCAGCACTACTCGATGAATTGAGTATCAACTTTGTTCATGTAGCAGGTCATTCGATGGGTGGACAAATTGCTCAAGAATTGACTTTAGCGCATCCTGAAAAAGTCCAAAGCTTGATATTGCTGTCATCTTGGACAAAAGGAGACAGGAAGTTTCACGCCCTCATTGAGATGTTTGGCGACTTGGCATCAAAATTAGACTCCATCATTTATCACCAAAAGATTTTATTACCTTGGATGTTTACCGATGCGTTTTACTCAACAGAAGGGGTTATTGAGCAAGTTAATTATCTCATCGAAAACAATCCTTTTCCACCATTACCCCACGGACTTTATCACCAAAGCCAAGCCATTTTAAAGAGCAATACTAGCGACCGTCTAACAAACATTTGTAAGCCTACATTAGTTGTGGTTGGGAAAGATGACCTTCTTACTCCGGTTAAATTTTCTGAACAACTTGCAACTGGTATCCCAAATGCTGAACTAGTTGTCCTCAATGGTGGTCATGCTTTTGTAGTTGAGTCAGCAGGTGCTGTAGCTGAAACGGTACTCGACTTTCTAGCAAAACACAGGCAACACGCCTTACAGTCGGATAAATAAACTACTCCCGCCGTTTCCTAGCAAAGTGATGCGCTGATAACTGATAACTGGATAACTGTTAACGATACTGACGACGAAATTCAGCAGGTGTCAAACGCATGGGTTTTTCTGGGTTCCAAATACCTTGCCCCATAAGTCTAGCCCATTGCTGGGCACGTTCTAAACGTAGGTCATATTTGTAGTTAGGCGATCGCGCCACAAACAAAGCATACCCTTGTTTCACCAAAAGTTCATTCAATAAAACCCCATCCTTCCATGCATAAGCCAGAATCCGCCCAAATTTATCCTTAGTTTGCACATCAAACTCCAGCATCACAGGTTGTTCCCTAACCACCAATCCTTCTAGATATTCCTTTGCAGCATCTCCCCAAGGACGCTGCTGCAAATCCGGTGCATCAATACTCAGCAACCTGACTTGAGAAATCAAACTTGGTTGATCACCCAAACCCACCACCTCTAAAGTTTGTCCACTCACCACCTGTGCAACTTTAACTTGCACCCGCGTTTCTTCCGGCGGCTTCCTTTGAGGTTGACAAGCTACAACTAGTAACAGACAAAGTAAAATTACCAATTTAGTCATTGCCCATTGTCCCAACTAATCCTCATCTAAAGGAAGACCCTTGCGAACTTTCCCCCTACCAAAAAAGCGCCCAAACTGGAGTTCATAAACCTCATCCTCGTCTTGCGTCTCCACCTCCAAATCAGAACGAGCATAACTGACGCACAACAGAGCATAACCTTTTTTCTGTAACTCTGGCGACAGTCCAACAGCTTCCGGTTGGTAAATTTCTCCTGATAACACCCGCACAGCACAAGTCGTGCAAGCTCCATTCCGACATGAAAACGGCAATTCTACCCCTTGTTTCTCACCCATATGCAAGATGTAGCGGTCATCAGGGACTTGCAAAGTGTGTATGACACCTTTAGCGCGATCGCGAACTTTAACAGTATATGTCTCGGACATCTGAATTTTTGATTTCAATTTGGAACTTTAGACGGAATTTAGTTGCAGTTTAATTTACTTTATTGTAAAATGGGAATTCGTGACGCCTGGAGAGATGGCCGAGTGGTTGAAGGCGCAGCACTGGAAATGCTGTTTGGGGGCAACCTCAACGAGGGTTCGAATCCCTCTCTCTCCGTTCAATAATATCTCCAAAATGCAAATTAAATTGGCAAAATCCTTACCTTAGCCTTTGCTTGCTCGACTGTGACTAAAGCGCCTACTTCTAGTTCCTGTTGAAATTGACGCAAGACACCGATAACCAAATTACCTAAATTGGTTGGTAGGATATTTTGCGATCGCACCTGAATGACACTAGGTGCATCAGCCTGAGTTATTGCTAGCAGTGTACCAAAATCTAAGTCATGGGTGAAAACAATGCACTCATGTGTAACCGCCCATGCCATGATCGTCTTGTCTGTAGCGCCAGGATCACCAACTTTTGACCAGTGGACAGCCTCAAAACCTGCGCTCTTAAAGACTGGAACCCAATCAGGAGAAAGATTCATATCAATTAAAATCTTCATGCAGAAGCAAGCGGTACTTCAATTTCTTCTACTCGCCATGCAGCATAGGCAAGAGCTTCATAAATATCTTCATTTTCTAGGTATGGGTAGGCTTTGAGAATATCTTCTGGGGTATGTCCTGCTGCCATGAGACCTACAATTGTACCTACAGTAACACGCATACCCCGTATACAAGGTTTGCCACCCATAACTTCTGGGTTGAATGTAATTCGCTTTAGTGGTTTCATGCAGCAATTTTTCTGGTTTCTATCTTGAGATTCTACATCTATAATTCTCAACATTAACAAGTTCTTAATACCTAATTAATACTCAGTTGATATGTTATTCTTGCCACATTAAATTAGATTTCATACCAAATCTGCATCCATAACCTAAAAAACGGGAGTTTAGAAACAAGATTTGGTACCCAATTATGTGAGCTATGAATCTACCATTATTTGGCTTTTAGTTTCCTCTCTATTTTAAGAATTTCCAAAAAGGATGCGTATGGATCGCTTACTCTCTACTAAACACAAGCGGCGTCAGTTTCTCATTGGAGCAGGAACTGTAACTGCAGGTGTCATTGCCAGTCAATTGACTCACAGAGTTCTTGCACAGCCTAGTTTTTCTGCTTATCCCTTCAGTATCGGTGTTGCTTCTGGTGATCCTTTACCAAATAGTGTAGTACTATGGACGCGGTTGGCTCCAGAACCATTAAATGGTGGTGGGATGTCAGATGTCAACGTACAAGTGCAATGGCAAGTTGCTTCGGATGAAAACATGAGAAACGTTGTGCGACGGGGGACAGCGATCGCAACTCCCGAATTTGCACACTCTGTCCATGTGGAAGTGGGTGGGTTGCAGCCTGAGCATTGGTATTGGTATCAGTTTAAGGCAGGTAATGAAGTAAGCGCTCTAGGACGCACCCGTACAGCTCCAGCGCGTGATGCTCGTGTTGATAAATTTCGCTTTGCCTTCGTCAACTGTCAGGATTGGCAAAACGGTTACTATACAGCTTACCAGAACTTGGCTCAAGAGGAGCTAGATTTAGTTGTTCACTTGGGTGACTACATTTATGAGTACGGACCGCAACCTGGAGGTCCACGTCAACATAATAGTCCTGAAATCGTCACTCTTGCTGACTACCGCAACCGCCACGCTCTTTACAAAACTGACTCCAACTTGCAAGCGGCTCATGCTAATTTTCCCTGGATAGTCACTTGGGATGACCATGAAGTCGAAAATAACTACGCCACCTTCATTCCGGAAGAAAATCAAAGTCAAGAGGAGTTTGTCACTCGTAGAGCTAACGCTTACCAGGCTTACTACGAGCATATGCCCTTACGTCGGTTATCGCTACCTCGTGGTCCCTATCTACATCTCTATCGGCGTTTCACCTTCGGGGACATTGCTGAGTTTAATGTGCTAGATACTCGTCAGTACCGCACCGATCAACCTTGCGATGACGGCTTAAAACCCCGTTGTTCTGAAGCTTTTGATCCAAATGCGACTATGACTGGTACAAAGCAAGAACAATGGTTATTCCAAGGTTTAAGTAAGTCCCAAACTCGTTGGAATGTCATTGCTCAGCAAACTATGATGGCACAATACGACTTTGATGCCACTCCTGACCAAGAAGTTTTTAATTTGGATCAGTGGGACGGTTATGTAACTGCACGCGATCGCCTATTGAAATTTCTACAACAACAGCAACCCAGCAATCCAGTTGTTATAAGTGGTGATATTCATTCGAGCTGGGTACACGATCTGAAAACTGACTTCAACAACCCAAACTCGCCCACCGTCGCTACAGAGTTCGTAGGTACCTCAATTTCCTCCGACTTCCCTGAAACTTTTATTCCCCCGACTGTCGCAGCCCTAAGTGCCAATCCTCATACTAAATTCTTCGATGGCAAAAACCGGGGCTACGTGCATTGTCATCTCACACACAATACTTGGCAAAGTGACTACCGCACTGTTTCCACCATCCGCGAACCGAATGCAAGTATCAGCACTTTAGCTTCGTTTGTCGTTCGAAACGGGCAACCAGGTGCTGAACGTGCCTAGAACACCGATTCAGTATTCATAACTGTGACTAAAAAACCCGGTTTCTTCTAGTTGAGCCAACGAAAAATCAGTCTTCCCGGCAACAGAAACCGGGTTTTTGCCATTAATGAATCGGTGTTCTAGCGTTGGATGTCTTATTTTCTAAGTCATTCAATCACGAGAAAATCTCACAAACCTTGCTATGAAAATATCTCCTCCCCATTGCCCATTGCCCATTTTCAAGTCAATAGAACTCAGTGATTACCATTCGCTTGGTGCTGCTCCTGTTTTGAAGACACTAGCCAGTTCTTGCAATTGCAGCACCACTTCTCGTGTTTGTTGTAAAGAGTGAGACACTATGCGAGATTCTTCAGCAGTGCGTTCAGAAGCTTTAGCAACCTCTTTCATTGACGACATAACCGCTTGAGATGTTTGCGTCTGAGAGACTGTTGTTGTAAAAATCAACTGTACTAAAGAGTCGATCTGGCGAGCCACCTCTAAAATCTGCTTGAGGTTAAGCTTGGCATCTTCGACAACATTTGCTCCTTCTACCATCTGAGTTGTTGCGTGTTCTATGGCTTTGACCACTTCGCTTGTTTCCAATTTGATGTTCTCGAAGATTTGTTCAATCTCTTTGGTCATTTCAGCAGATTTCGCAACCAATTGAGCAATTTCTTCCGCTACTATAACAAAGCTTCGACCTGCATGACCCATCCACGCAGCCTCAACACTAGCATTGACAGCTAACAAGTTGGCTTGTATATCGACTTGCTTCATCAAGGATGCAAGAGAGGAAATTTTTCGAGAAGTTTCGCCTACACACTTCACTCTGTTGGCTGTTTCCGTAACAATTTGTTGTAAATTCCAAATGGTATTGATAGTACAATCCATTGCTCTTCCAGCCACCTCTGCTTTGTCAGAGGTTGTGTGAACTACGTCTGCTGCTTGGTAAGCACTCTCTGCCACTGTGTGGATCGAGAGAGTCATATTATCCATTTCCTCAAGGGTATGAGTTATCTCACTAACCTGTGTGAGTGCTTCATTTGCCAATTGTTGCATAACACCAGAGTTTTCTTCAACAGAAATACTCGCCTGGTCAGCAGCTGTTTTGACTTGAGTGACAACCTGCCGGAAGCTGTTAATAATGGTATTTAAAAAATCAGCCGCTATACCAATTTCACCAGCTGAAATTTTAGCTCGAACTGTTAAATCGCCATGAGTTGCTTGTTCAACGTCACCAATAAGTTCCATAAGCTGGCTTTGGAGGGCTTCTTTGCCATGCCTCAATCCTTCTTCCACCTGCTTGCGTAAAGTAATGTCAGATAGCACCCCAATAAAATTTGTGACTTGTCCAAATGCGTCTGGCACTGGAGAAACTGTTAATTGACACCAAAACGGGGTACCATCTTTGCGGTAACTCCTGACAACAACTTGGCATTCACTCGAGTCACGCATAGCGTCACGTATTTGTTCAATTGTCGTTTGATCTGCGTCGGCTCCTAGTAGGAAGCGGTAGTTGTACCCAAGTACATCTTCTAGTGAGTAGCCTGTGATTGTTTCAAAAGCAGGATTACAAAAGATGATAGGATTGTCTGGTTGATGCGGATCGGTAATGAAGATGGCATTACTAGCTGCTGCGATCGCGCGATCACGAAGCCGCATCACTCTTTGTGCCTGTTGAAGTTCATCCAAAAGACTCGCTTGTTCTAAGGCAATTCCAACTTGAATTGCTAATTGTTTAAATAAATCAATTTCAGACTTTTGCCAATTCCGAGGTCTATAGCATTGATGGGCACATAATAAGCCCACAAGCTGATGATTCTTTAAAATAGGTGCAACTAAATTTGCCTTGATTTGAAAATCTTCTAGAATCTTTCTGTGACAATCTGTAAAGCCCGCTTTAGAAACGTTGTTGGTGGCTCGGACTCTACCATTTTTGTACATTTCAATGTAATCTTCCCGAAAGGGGTCATTAACTGTTTGTCCTAAGGTTTTCACCAAACTCTCTACCGCTGACTCAGCAATAATGGTGCCACTCCAGTCAGAATTGAAGCGATAGATGACGACACGGTCTGTTGTCAATGCTTGACGAACTTCGTTGACTGTTGTATTAAGAACATCATCTAACTTGAGCGATCGCCGAATGCTTAGGGTAATTTCTGTAAATACCTGAGAACGTACGGCTTCAACTTCTTGCTGTTCCAAAAGCTTCGCAGAAACTGTCAAACGCTGATCAACAAACGAAGTCAACAACGCAAAACCCAGGATAATAATAGTGGCGATACCGATGCCAATAGCCAGCCAGGTTAAAGAACTAGTCGTTCCCTGAGAGGTCGTAACTGCTTGTGGGTTAGTCACCTTGAAGTTAGCCGCCGCCATCCCTGTGTAGTGCATCCCAGCAATTGCTGCTCCCATGATGACTGCACTGCCAAGCTTTGTCCATCCCACAGCTGTGCTGGTCTGCGTGCGTAATTGGAACGCAATCCATAGTGCTACAATTGACGCACTGATCGCGATCGCCACAGAAAGCGCAAACAGCAATGGGTTATACCAGGTAACTGCTTCCATCCGCATCGCGTACATTCCAATGTAGTGCATGGACGCGATACCAATACCCATTAAAGTACCGCCAATGAGTAATTGAGCGATACGCAACATTCGGCGACTCGCGAGAAAAAGTGCGCCAAGCGAGGCGATTATGGCAGGCACCATTGACGCCAGTACAGTCCGCATATCGTAAGACATCGGTATCGGCAAACTGAAAGCAAGCATGGCAACAAAGTGCATCGACCAGATACCGATTCCCATGACAATTGAGCCACCAATTAACCAAGCCATTCTAGCGGATGCCTTGGCTGCCGTGACCCGTCCAGCTAAATCAAGAGCAGTGTATGAGGTCAGAACTGCAATTACAATCGAAAGCGCTACAAGACGCGAGTCATAGGTACTGCTGATAACTAAATCTTCCTGAAACACCAGGTTCACCTCAAGCAAAATAATTTTATCAAATGTTATTTTTTTGTATTTTATATATATAACTTTTGATGATTTTTCCTTTTTCTTCCTACTTTTCCTACTTTTCTCACTTTTTTATTTTAATTATTATAAATAATCTTTAAAAACTTATTCTATTCTTCTAATATTTAAGACTTTTACTTTATATGTACTTTGACAGTCCTATCAAAACAGCAATTGATTGTGATATTCTACTATAGGCAACCTTCAATGAAAACAAAATTATCTTAACTAGAACTTTAAAAAAGTCATTTATTATACATATAATACTGCCAAAACTGTAGAAATTGCGGTTGTATCTTGTTAATCATACAAAGTACTTACAGACGAATATGAGTCAAGAAGAAACAACGATACCAGCATTATTGAGCGAGCGTTATCACATTATCAGCATACTTGGATCTGGTGGATTTTGCGACACATTCTTAGCAGAAGATACCCAAATGCCTTCAGGACGCCGTTGTGTGATTAAACAACTCAAACCAGTTAACGATAATCCTCGGGTTTACGAACTGGTGCAAAAGCGATTTCAACGAGAAGCTGCTATTTTAGAAGATCTGGGAGGAGCTAGTCATCAAATTCCCAGTCTGTACGCTTACTTTCAAAAGTTTGGACAATTCTATTTAGTACAGGAATGGATCGACGGGCAAACCCTCTTCCAGAAAGTCCAACAAAATGGATGTTTAAGCGAAAGTAAGGTTGTTTCCATTCTGATCAGTCTGTTAGATGTACTGGAATATGTCCATGACAAAGGTATCATCCACCGCGATATTAAACCAGATAACATCATTCTGCGCTCATCAGATGGCAAACCAGTTTTGATTGATTTTGGTGCGATGCGAGAAACAATGGGGACAGCGGTAAATCCTGAAGGAACTGTCAGTAGTTCAATTATTGTTGGTACACTAGGGTTTATGCCTAATGAACAAGCAGCAGGGCGTCCAGTTTTTGTCAGTGACTTATATAGTTTAGGGCTAACAGCTATTTATTTGCTAACAGGACAATTGCCGCAACATATGACAACAGACTCCTACACTGGGGAGAGCATCTGGCAACGGGATACGGTAAGTCCGAGTTTAGCAGCAGTACTAGATAAAGCAATTCGGAATGATGTTAGGGAACGCTATCCCAGCGCAAGAGCAATGCTATATGCTCTACAAAATATTGCAAGTTCGCTTCCATCTAAAGTGGTTAACTTTGCTCAACCAGCTCCCCAGATTCTTCCTACGACTCTAAAATCTGCCGCACTAAACAGAAGACAGAACGGTATATTTCTTGGCAGTATTTTAATGACAGGTGCATTATTTGGTACATCCATAATTATTGGTCTTTTGTTAACAAACTCTTACCAACCTACAGCGTATAACAAAGAAGTTTCATCTGGATTACTAACAAGACCACAAGTATCAGATACTCCTTTTTCATTATCTCCTTCTGTAACTACCAATTCTCAAATAGGGCAAACCAATAAACAACGAAATACAAACAGTACTGCTTTGCCTGGTTCATTTCATTTCGTAGCGGACTCTACCTTTTCAAATGTACAAAATGCTGTCAAGCAATCAGAAACTCTACAGGCAGCAGGTTATCTTCAAACAGGTGTGTTTTGGATATCAGATTATCCAAATTTGGTTAACAAGCATTTATTTGTCGTTTATGTAGCCACCTTTGATGAGCGCTCCAGCTGCGTTGACTTCCTCAAAAATTATGGAAGAGTTAACCCAAAGGCATATTGTGCCTTTGCTAGTAAAGATCCAAAGGCACCAACAGCTCGGTTATCGTTTAAAGAAATTAATTGACGTACTCCCGCTTAGAAGAAAGCAGGATTCTTAATATTAAAACAAGTAAAAAGTAAAAAAAATATATAACAATTCTCTATTGGTGCAACACAGGAGCCAGTGTGTTAGAGGTTGTTTGAAAAGTTTTTAGAGGTCAAAAATTATGCTAAACGCCTCACCATGATACGGATCATGGCAATATAAATAAAAGTCTCCGATGTTTCAGGTAGTAATTCATAATCTCGAACCA